>Ga0307428_1000687_pt1 | contig 19789 bp, 16 predicted proteins | sample SalMarWE160240MG_FD_202161 | JGI IMG/M metagenome (GOLD analysis project Ga0307428, IMG submission 202161) | Salt marsh sediment microbial communities from the Plum Island Ecosystem LTER, Massachusetts, United States - WE1603-240 | ecosystem: Environmental > Aquatic > Marine > Intertidal zone >...
AGGTGAACATCCGGGCTGCAGCGATCCTGGGCCTCGTTGGGGCTGGCGGGTTGGGTCAGCGGATCCATATTGCGGTGAGTCTGTTCCTGGAAAACCAACTCCTCACGCTTCTGATGGCCATCTACATTGTCGTCACCCTGGTCGATTATCTCAGTGCCTACCTCCGAAGCCGCATTTAGCCGTCCATCCGCTCACGCATGACCCCCTGGCATATTCCCTGCAGACCCAAAGCGTGATCGCGATCGGTGCGCGTACCGACCAGTCGGAGGATAGGGTAGCCCAAGAGCAGCTGACGTGCTACTCTGGACGACAGGAATGGCTTCGTCCACCACCTTCTCCGGGTTCTGCAGCACTGGTCTTGGAGGGGAATTCCCATGCCAATGGTGCTGCTGGTTGACGCCGATTCAGACGGCAGCCTGCGCCTTCAAAAGGCGTTCGAAGCGGCGGGCTACGACGTCTCGGTGGCCAGTACCGGCTCGTCTGCCCTGACCAGTGTCAAACAGCGCCGGCCGGACTTGATCATCAGCCGATCCATGTTCGAGGACATGTACGGCTCCGAGCTGTGCTCGATGGTCCGGGCCGAGACTACGACCAAAGAAATCATGTTTATTCTCCTGGTGGATCGCACGACGCAGATGGCGTTGGCTGCGACCCGGACTGAGGCGGACATGATCCTTCCAGATAACTCTCCCCCCTCCAACATTGTGACCCGCGTGGACACGCAGTTGCGGCTTCGCGGGGTCTCGACGGGTCCCCCCTCCCGAGCCCTCGGCCGGGAAGTGGACGTGAAGGCCCCAAAGGCCCCACAGGGGGCAGCGGCAGCCACGCTGCAGGGATCGTTGGCGGTGATGGACCTGACAGAGGTGGCCCAAGCAGTCGCCATTGGCAGAAAGACGGGGCGGCTTGCCCTGTCCCTGCCGGCCGGTGAGGGGGCCATGCTCTTTGAGTCCGGTCGGGTCGTCCACGCCGAGTTCGGAAAACAGAAGGGAGAAGGGGCGTTCAACGCGCTGATAATCGCGACACATCGGGAGCGCGGTGGGAACTTCTCCTTCATTCCCGTCGAAGCGGAAGCGGCCTCCCGTCTGCCCAAAACGATAAACAAGGATTTGGAAACTCTGCTCCTGAACGTTGCCGTGGAAATAGACGAGATTGGAAGGGACCAGGGGGGCTAAGGTCAGGCCCCCTCCCTGACGTCGGCGGCTCGACCCCCGCGCCACACTCCATGTAGTATCATCGTCGCCGCTACGAAAAATTGCCCACTTTTCCAGGCCTTCCGACCCCATGAGGCGTCTCGAGATTCCCAGCCCTGACGTTTTCTGCAGTGCCGGGGAAGGGAAAAATCTCTCTCTGGCAGCATATTTGCATAAGAGCACTAATGCTTCACCGGTATCCGTTCCTTCGTTCAACCCTGAGGATGACGCGTATACACGTTATGGCGAAGGCACAGCCCGGACAGGCGACGCGTAGAAACCTTCAGAAGCGGAAGCCTCCACGATTTCGCATCTCTGGGGTTGCGGCGGCTATCACCACGCTGCAGGAGGCCGAGGTCCTGGACCTGAGCCTATCGGGTGCGCTCGTGGAGCACCAGGGAGTGCTCCAACTGGGGAGCCCCTGCTTCCTTCAACTGATCGCCGACGGGGAGCGGGTGATCATGAGCTGTCGCGTGGTACACAGCCGGGTCAGTTACAGTGGCGCAGACGGGCTCTATTATCAGACCGGCTTGGAATTCCTTGATCTCAGCCGCGGGGCGCAGCAATCGCTCGGGGCTTTCATCCGCTCCTACGGGGCTCTCGAGGAGTAGGAGGTGTGTGTCTCCCGATTTTGGCACTTTGGCATGGTTCCTGCTATCTCACAGACGAGCCGTCTCGTGGTGGCGGCTTCGGGTCATAGGCGCTTATGGCGGCGTCAATCTTGGGCCGGGCTTGTGGAGCCGGCCCGCAAACCCCCGAGGAAATCGACCGAGGCATTGGGGTGAAAAAGAGAAGAAGGAAACGACGAAAGAACAAGTCAACCCCTGAATCTGTTGCCCTGGAAGAGGGGACGGGACAGCTGACCCTCGACGAAGTGGCCCGTGCTGCGGTTGGCGGAGCGACGGACAGCGAAGCGGCGAACGGGTCGGGGACGGGAGGTGCCGACCAAGAGGCGGGGCAGGAAGGCGCTGCGGTCGAGGAGGCCACAACGGCAGATGGGCGAGGCCCAGGGGTCTCGGATGGGGACGCCGCGGGCGTAGACCCCGCCGAGCCGGACGCGGGGGAGATCGAGGTTGTGGTTCCGGAGGTCCCGGCCGCGGAAGCTTCGGGCGCAGAAGCGGCGGCTACGGAAGTCGCGGAAGGCCCCGAAGGCGGTCCTGCGGAGCTTGAAGTTGCCGTCAGGAAAGCAGCGAAGCGCGCTGCTCGAGACCGGCGGCAATACGCCCGATTCGTCGTGGGAGGGAGGACCAAGGGGCGGGTGACTGCCATCTACGACGCGCAGATCCTGGACATCAGCCCTGGGGGCTCCCTCATTGAGCATTCCCAGGTCGTCCGACCAGGGACCCTCTCCTGCTTGGACCTCGACCTCCTGGGGAAGCGCATGAGCCTTAAGTGCCGCGTGGCCCGTTCGGTGGTCCATCGGACAGAGATCCAGCCGGACGGAGATAAGGAGTTGATTTATCATACCGGGCTGGAATTCCTTGACCGCTCTGATGAAACGCGAAAGATGATCATCGATTACATCCAGTTGATTATCGAGGACGGGAACAAAGGCTAAGATTGCACCGCAGGAAATCCCGCACGTCCTGTCACTCTCAGCGAAAATTGAGTCAAAAAACCCCTTGTTCGCGCGACGCGTCCGCGTTATACAAGGGGCCGTGGAATGGTTGGCGGAGGCGCGTGGGAATCGAACCCACCGGCCCACTTTTGGCAGGCCCGCCGGTTTTGAAGACCGGGAGAGCCACCAGACCCAATCCGCCTCCGTGGCGGAAGAAGGCAGTGAAAGTGTAGCAGTCACCCCACCCTTTCGCAAGTGTCTTGACATCGGAGGCGCGGCCGTGCATGGAACAGCATTTGCAAAAAATCACGCCGGAGGAGTGCGCCAGTGACTGGTCGACCGGAGGAACGCCAGCCTCGCATTCTAGTGGTGGACGATCAAGAGGAGAATTTGGACCTCTTGGAGGCCTTTCTGAGCGTCCACGGCTACGAGGTGGTTCGGGCCAGGGACGGTCAAGAGGCTTTTACTCAGGTGGCCCAGGGCCCTCCCGATCTGATCCTTCTCGATACCCACATGCCGCCGCCCGACGGTTTTCAGGTCTGCAAGCAGCTCAAACAAAACGAGGAGACGCGTCTGATCCCGATCATCATCGTGACGGCCTCCGGAGAACTGGAGAGCCGGATTCGAGGGATCGAGGCCGGAGCGGATGACTTCCTGACGAAACCGGTCCACCGGGTGGAACTGGATGCCCGCGTTCGGTCTCTTCTCAGACTCAAGCAATTTACCGATGAGCTCGAGAATTCCGAGACGGTCCTCATCAGTCTCGCGCTGGCCGTCGAGGCGAAGGACCCTTCGACGCACGGCCACTGCGAGCGCCTGGCCGATTATGCCGTGCAGCTCGGGCGCCGGCTTGGACTCCTCGGCGAGCAGCTCACGGCTCTCCGTCGAGCAGGATATCTGCATGATCTCGGCAAGATCGTCATCCCGGAGTCGATTCTCCTCAAGCCTGGTCCTCTCACCCCGGAAGAATGGGCGGTCATGCGTACGCACCCAGAGGTCGGCGAGCGGATCTGCCAGCCGCTGCGGTCGATGCAGCTGGTGCTTCCCATCATTCGCCATCACCATGAGCGCTGGGATGGGACCGGCTATCCCGACAGCCTCAAAGGCCAGGAGACGCCCCTCACCGCCAGAGTGCTCCAGATGGTGGACGTCTTCGATGCCCTCGTCACGGATCGACCCTACCGGGCCGGTCTCTCGACTGCCGAGGCCGCAACGGTCCTCCAGGAAGAGGCCAGCAAGGGGTGGTACGACCCAAAGCTCGTGGCCGAGTTTATTACACTCCTCAACGGCGGTGGGGGATCGTTGAAGGCGGGGTCAACGGCCCTCGTGCGGTAGCAGGGCCTCCTCCGGGGCGAGGGCGATCGTCGGTATTTCGTCAACGCTGCTGATGAACTTGAACTCGAGGCCCTGCCGGACCTCTTCCGGAAGATCCTCGAGATCTTTGGCATTCCGATCGGGGAGGAGCACGGTCGTCAGCCCCGCTCGCTTGGCCGCGAGTGCCTTTTCCTTGATGCCGCCCACTTGAAGCACCTGTCCCCGGAGGGTAATCTCTCCGGTCATCGCGACTCCGCTCTGAACGGGCCGTCCCCGCACGAGAGAGAGAAGGGCCGTATACATGGTAATCCCGGCGGATGGCCCATCTTTCGGGATCGCCGCGGCGGGGACATGCACGTGGATATCCTGTTTCAGGAAGAAATCCTCGGGAAGCCCCAGCGCCTGGGAGCGGCTCCGGACGGCGCTCAAGGCCGCCGCCGCCGACTCCTTCATCACCTCACCCAGGTGGCCGGTCAGGATGAGGTTCCCCTTCCCGGGCATCTTTGTCGCCTCGACGAAGATGATGTCGCCCCCGGTGGGTGTCCAGGCGAGCCCAATGGCGACTCCCGGTTGGGCGGTCCGTTCGGCCACCTCTGAGAAGAACTTGATGGGGCCGAGAAGGGGGTGCAGATCTTCCACCGTGACATTCGCCGGATCGGTCCGCCCCTCTGATACCTCCTTTGCCACCGCTCGACAGATGGTGGCAATCTCCCTCTCCAGGTTTCGCACCCCGGCCTCGCGTGTGTACGCGTTGATGATTTTTCGGAGGGCGTCGTCGGTGATCGTCAGGTGCGCCACCGTGAGACCGTGGGCATCAATCTCCTTTGGGATCAAATAACGCTTGGCGATCTGGAGCTTTTCCGACTCGGTGTAACCCGGAAGCTCGAGGACCTCCATCCGGTCCCGCAGCGCCGGCGGGATGGGATCGAGAATGTTGGCGGTTGCAATGAACATGACCCGGGACAGGTCGAAAGGAATCTCCAGGTAGTGGTCCGAAAAGCTCACGTTTTGTTCCGGGTCCAGGACCTCGAGCAAAGCGGAGGAGGGGTCGCCACGGAAGTCGGCCCCGATCTTGTCCACCTCATCCAGCATGAACACGGGGTTATTACTGCCACCCTTCCGGATGCCCTGGATAATCCGGCCTGGGAGAGCCCCGACGTAAGTCCGGCGGTGGCCGCGGATCTCTGCCTCGTCCCGGATCCCCCCGAGGGACATCCGGATGAACTTCCGGCCCAACGCAGCCGCGATGGAGTGGCCCAGGGAGGTCTTGCCGACCCCAGGCGGCCCGACGAAACAGAGGATCGGTCCCTTCATATCCTTCTTCAGCTTTCGAACCGCCAGGTACTCCAAGATCCGCTTTTTCACTTTTTCCAGGTCGTAGTGATCCTGATTCAGAATCTGTTCCGCTGCCGGGATGTCGAGGCGGTCCTCGGTGCCCTTGAGCCACGGAAGCTCGATGAGCCAATCGAGATAGGTCCGGACCACGCTGTACTCTGCCGCGGCGGGTGGCATCCGGGAGAACCGACCGAGTTCACGGAGCACCACCTCTCGAACCTCATCGGGCAGTGGGGTCTCGTCGATCCGCCGGCGGAGCTCTTCCGCCTCCTGGGTCCGCTCATCGCCCTCACCCAACTCCTCCTGGATGGCCTTGAGTTGCTCTCGAAGGTAGTACTCACGCTGGGCCTTGTCCATCCCCGCCTTGACCTGGGTCTGGATTTTTTGACTGAGCTCGAGCGCTTCGAGTTGGTGAGTCAAGATTTCGGTGATCCGTCTGAGGCGGGGCTTGATCTCCATGATCTGCAGGATTTCCTGCTTTTCCTCCACCGCGAGGTTGAGGTTCGAGGCGATCATATCCGCCAGCGCCCCTTCTTCAATATTCAAGGCGAGAATGGCGAGCTCGGGGGGGAGGTAGGGGGAGAGCTCCACCACCTGCTGAAAGAGGCGGCGCAGATTGACCATCAGCGCCTCGACCTCTTTATCTCGTTCTCCGGTATCGGGCTGGAGTTCGATTGCCGCGCGGAAGTACGGATCCGTGTGGGTGATCTCGGTAAGGCGGATCCGCTCGAGACCCTGGGCCATGATGTTGATGGTCCCATCGGGAAGTTTGATCATCTTGGCGATGACCGCCGCGGTCCCGACTGGAAAGAAGTCCTCCGGACGTGGATCTTCAACCTCTCTAGTTTTCAGGGCGACGACGCCGATGATCCGGTGGCCGATCACCGCCTCTTCGACCAGGCGAATCGTCTTCTCCTGCCCGACCAGGATGGGAAGAATCACGTTGGGGAAAAGCACACTCCCGCGGAGGGGGAGGATGGGTAGCTCTTGAGGAATTTGGGGACCGGCGCCCGTGGGCCAGGTCCCTGCCGCTTCTTGTGCTGCCATGAATGCCTCCCGGCGTGGCTGCTTACTCGGTGACTATTTGGACAGTCGTTTCCTTGGGATCCCCTCGCTTGGGGATCGTGATGCGGAGCAACCCGTCTTGATAGACGGCCTCGACGGCGTCCCGGGGTGGGAAAAAGTCGAGGGTGACCCATCGCTCGAAGTGCCCGAACTCAATCTCCATTTGATGGCACCCCTGGGCATCGGGGGGAGCGGTGACATGCCGGCCTCCGGAGATTCGAAGGCGACGTCCGTCGAGGTGAATATCTATGTCTTTCCGCTGAGTGCCGGCAATTTCCATCACGATGACGATCGCCGAACTTGTCTCATACACGTCCATCGCTGGCTCGAAGCGCGAGCCGCGGGCAAGGGCGGGGCGTCCCCGTTGAGCGAGGGCCTTCATCAACTCGACCATGGAGGAGCGGAGCTTGTCGAACTCTCCGTCTTCTTTGGGGAATCGCATGACAATTACCTCGTGGAGTGTTATCTATCTCCATGTCTACCATAGCAAAACGCGAGCGCCGGATCAACCGGCTCTGCTGCCTTGTAGGACGGGGATGGGGAAGGTAAAATAAACCGAGGCCTGTGCCAGGAGGGGCGCATGGAGCGCGGCGGCACCGTCATCAAGGGAATCCGGATTGGGCATGCCAGCGATTTTGAGGCGTGCACGGGGTGCACCGTCATCCTCTGTGAGGCAGGCGCTGTTGGAGGCGTGGACGTCAGGGGTTTGGCCTCGGGGACTCGGGAGCTCGACCCCCTGGCTCCCCATCATATCGTCGAGAAGATCCACGGCGTGCTCCTGGCGGGGGGATCGGCCTTTGGGCTCGACGCGGCCGCTGGCGTCATGCGGTACCTGGAGGAACGAGACGTCGGCTTTGATGTGGGTGTCACCAAGGTCCCCATTGTTCCTGGTGCGATCCTCTTTGACCTGGGGATTGGGGACTTCCGCACGCGTCCCGATGCGGCCATGGGCTATAGGGCATGCGAGGCGGCTGTCCATGAAGGGATCGAAGAGGGAAGCGTCGGGGTCGGAACAGGGGCGACGGTGGGGAAGCTTTTTGGGATCCGACACGCCATGAAGGGTGGCGTGGGGACCGCGAGTGTGGAGCTATCCGGGGGACTTCGGGTGTGGGCCTTAGCTGCCGTGAACGCCTTCGGTGATGTGCGAGATCCTTCGACGGGCGCCATTCTCGCAGGCGCGCGGGATCCGGCGACGGGGAAGCCTGCGGATACGTTCCTGCAAATGAAACAGGGACGCCTCCGGCGAGCCTTCCATAGCCAGAACACGACGTTGGGGGTCGTTGCGACAAATGCCCGCCTGTCCAAGGGTGAGGCCATCCTGGTGGCCCGCATGGGGCAGGGAGGACTTGCCCGAACCATCTCTCCTGTTCACACCGCCTTTGATGGGGATGTCATCTTTGCGTTAGCAACGGGAGAGGTGGAGGGGGACGTCAATCTCGTGGGACAAGCCGGAGCTGAGATGGTAGGCGCCGCGGTTCTACGGGCCATCGAGAGTGCAACAAGTTTGGGGGGCGTTCCTGCGTATCGAGATGTACACCGCTGACATTTCTTGGGCGCCAGGGTCAACGGATCTGCCGGAACAGGCTACGCCTTCTTCTCCTCGCCTTTCTCTTCGGTCCCTTTCGTCTCCTTCGGCGTGACGTCGATGGGCTCCTTCCCCGTGGTGGCGTCTTTGAAGCCTCGAATGGCCTTGCCGAGACCACTACCGATTTCGGGGAGGCGGTTCGCCCCGAAGACGATCAAGACGATGAAAAGAATGACCAGCAGCTCCGGAACGCCGAGTCCGAACATTGATCCTCCTGTTGTCAAGCCTGCCGCGCTGATCGAGCCGGTCCTGACCTAAGCATCATATATCCTCCCATTCCTGTCAACACGAAACTGGACCGATGGGCCGCATATCAGCGATACGCGTGGCCAGAAACGGGGCCTGGGTGTCTCGTTCCGGGTCCACCCAAAGCAAGCGCACTTTGTGCGTTTACTTTACGTACCGTAGAGCACCCGTTCGTCCCCGGCTCGCCTGGTCAGCTTGATCTGGTCGAAGTGTTCTAAGTACGGAATGGCATGCTTCCTCGTGAGGCCGAGCAAGTCCTTAAAGGTGGGAACCGAGATGGAGGAGTGCTGTGCTAGGTAGGCAAGGACCCGAGCCTTTACTTGCTCGTAGGTCTCGCGATGGAGGTAGAGGTCATTCTTGATCTTCACGAGAGTCCCCTGCTCGACCAGCCGGAAGAACACCGCCTGGGCGCTCCGCCGGTCTGCGCCTACCTCTTTGAAAGCGGCGTCCGCCGTCGGAGGCTGGAGTGCCGCCTTGCGGTAGAGGGTCTCCAGGCGCTGTGTGAGGGCTGCCTCTGCCGGCGAGAGTCGGGGCTGGTGTGCGGTGAGGCGAACTCGGTCTCGGTCTTGGGTGACCGCTCCCCCCTCCGTGAGGTCGTTTAGGAGTTGGGCAAAGAGGGATGGGGAGACCCCTCTCCCCAGACGACTCCGAAGCTCTTCCTTCGAAATCCCCTCCCGCAGGGGCTGTTGGGCGTGGAACTGCTTGAGGAGGCCCACGATTGTTTCCCGCAGATCCTCATACACCTCCCGATGGAGGTAGGTTTCTCCTTCCCGCCCCTTGTGCGTGATGACCCGTCCCTCGGCTAGGAGTTGTTGCATGTGCTCCGCGAGGCTCTCCGCATCCAAGCTGGCCACGGACCGAAGGGTGGAGAGCGTGAGGGGAAAAGTGCTGCTACTCTTCAACAATTCCAGGAGACGGTCTCGAGACGATCCTTGCTCCAGGATTTTGAGGTGTGCCACCACTTCCGGCCGTCTCCGTCGCTTCGGGGGAGGGCAGGGGTCCAGGATGATCCCTCCCCCTATCGTGGTGGCAGGGGAGTAGCTTCGGAGGACATATCGATCGTGCATCATGGCGGCCGTGGGCCGCTCAAGACGAAGGTGGACATACGCCTCCTCCCCCGGGTTCACCTTTTCGCGGTCGAGGATAATGACCCGGGCCAGGATCTCAACCGTCCCGAGGTGGAAACGGACTCGGGTCCGGTTGGCCACGGACCTCGGGGCATCCGGCAGCAGCGCGAGGGTGGCCTCCAAAGATGTGCTGACCCGAAGGGTATCGGGTAAGCACAAGAGATCGCCCCGTTCGATCTGCTCGGTCTCGAGTCCGGGGAGGTTGACCGCTGCTCGCTGGCCTGCCGAGGCCCGTTCCATGTTCTCGTTATGGACTTGGAGCCTCCGGACCCGGGAGTGGAGGTCCTTGGGAAGGATGGCGACCTCGTCGCCGACGGCGAGAGAGCCTGACCAGAGGGTTCCGGTCACGACGGTGCCGAAGCCCCGGATGGTGAAGACCCTGTCGATCGGGAGGCGGGCCACCCCGTCTCGTCGCCTCGGATGAGATTCGGCGCTGAGGCGGGCCAGCTCGTCGCGCAATTCACCGAGACCCTCGCCAGTGAGGGCGGAGACGGGAATGATCGGCGCTTCCTGAAGGAACGTTCCCGCAAGAAAGGCCCGGACCTCTTCTTGGACGAGTTCAAGCCATTCCGGATCCACGAGATCTTTCTTGGTGAGTGCGACGAGGCCCCGGCGGATGCCCAAGAGCTCGCAGATGTGGAGGTGCTCCCGGGTCTGGGGCATCACGCCTTCGTCGGCCGCGATGACCAGGATGACCAGGTCGATCCCTCCCACGCCTGCAAGCATGGTTTTGACGAACCGTTCGTGGCCGGGCACATCGACGATTCCGAGGGTAGTCCCGGCGGCGAGGCGCAGGAACGCAAAGCCGAGCTCAATGGAGATACCGCGCTCCTTCTCCTCCTTGAGCCGGTCGGTGTCGATACCGGTGAGGGCCTTGACCAGGGCCGTCTTGCCGTGGTCAATGTGGCCAGCGGTCCCGATGACGATGTGTCTCATGGAAAAACCCCGAGGGGCTTTGATCCTCGAACGCGACACTCGGGAAAAATTATAGGGAGATCTGTCTAAAAGCTCAACGGATTTCCCCGGCGTGACCATCCCATCGCATTGGCTACCTGCCCTCTTGGCACTGTGGGGCCAAAAACGTTTTTGACAATGCGTCGTGCCGTGCGTACCCTGGCGGGCGAGGAATCATGTGCCTCACCGCACACCGTGAGGGACGGCGTGGTTGCCCAGGACCCGTTCCCTGAGAGGAGGGAAGGTGATGAGCTACACCGTGCGTCAAATTGCGGACCAACTGCAAGGGGAGGTGGTCGGGGATGAGTCCTTGGAGATACATGCAGTGAGCAGTATTGAGATGACCCGGGCGGGGTGCCTGGTCTTTGCGGAAAATGCTGCCTTTTTCCAAAAAGCTGAAGACTCGCAGGCCTCCTGCATCCTGGCTCCCCGATCCCAGCGCTTCTCTCGAAAGACCGTGATCTGGGTCGATCATCCCCGGCTGGCGTTCTCCAAAGTCCTCGGTCTGTATCACCCGCCGAAGGTGCCGAGGCCCGGTGTGCACCCATCGAGTGTCCTTGGTGAAAATGTGCAGCTGGGATCCGACGTGTCCATCGGTCCCTTCGTGGTGATCGGGGATCGGGTTCAGATCGGGGATCGGGGGGTGATCGGCCCCTCCTGTGTCATTGGGGACGACTGCGTCATCGGGCGCGACTCGGTCCTTCGGGCCCGCGTGACCCTCTACGATCGGGTCTCTATCGGCCGTGGCGTTTCCATCCATGCCGGGGCTGTCATCGGCTCGGATGGGTTCGGCTATGCCTCGGAAGAAGGGCGACCCGTCAAGATCCCCCAGGTAGGAAATGTTATTATAGAGGACGACGTTGAAGTGGGAGCGAACGCCTGCGTGGATCGGGCGACATTAGGATCGACCATCATCAAACGGGCAGTGAAGGTGGACAACCTCGTCCAAATTGGTCACAACGTCATTATCGGTGAGGGGTCCATCATCGTCAGCCAGGCCGGCATTTCCGGCAGCTCCACCCTTGGGCGCGGGTGTGTCCTCGGGGGTCAGGTGGGAATCGCGGACCACGTGACGCTGGGAGACCGGGTAATGGTGGGTGCCCAGTCCGGGATTGCCGCAGGAAAGCGGCTCAAGAATGGGGAAATCGTCTGGGGATCTCCTGCCCGCCCCATTCAGAAGACGAAGCGGCAGCTTGCCGCCCTGGCCCAGCTACCCAAACTACTGACCGAGGTGTCTCACTTGCGGAAGATTGTCGGTGAGTTTCAGACGAGGGCGCACGGCAGCGGGGTCTAAAGCTCAAATCACCTTTTCCCGCCTGAGGGCGAGGACCTCGTCTTCGCTCAGTCCAAGCCATCCCTTTAGGATCTCTTCGGTATGCTGCCCCAAAAGCGGCGGAGGCAAGAGCGCTCCATCCTGGTCACGTCCGAGCTTCACGGGGTTTCCGAGGACCGTGAGTGGGGTGCCTGTTGCCGGGTGCCTCAGGGTCAGAAGCATGTCTCGGGCGGCAACTTGAGGAAGGCGAAAGACCTGGTCGATGGTGTTGACCGGGGCCGCAGGGATCCGACGTTCCTCAAAGATGAGCATCCATTCCTCGACCGTTCGTCTCTTCAGCTCCTTCTCAAGCATGGGAACAAGCAGATCTCGATGCGTCACCCGTTTCTCATTGGTGTCGAAGCGATCGTCCCGTGTCAAATCCGAGCGCTCGATTGCCTCGCAAAAGGGGGGCCAGAGATGGTTCACTCCCCACAGCGCCACGACGACATAGCCGTTGCGGGTTTCAAAGGCCTGGTACGGAACCACGTTCGGATGGGCAGACCCAACGGGTTCCGGTTTCTCTCCCGATGCAAGGTAGTACTGGGCATGGTAATTCAAAAGACTCAACTGGACGTCGAACATCGAGACGTCGATCTGTTCTCCTTGCCCGGTTATCTCGCGCCGGTAGAGCGCCGCTGCGACTCCGAACGCTCCCGCCATGCCCGCCGCCAGGTCGCCGATGGGCACCCCCATTTTGACCGGAGGCCGTCCCGGCTCTCCGGTAATGCTCATGGTACCAGCCATGGCTTGGGCGGTCAGGTCGAAAGCCGGAGCGTCTTTCAGCGGCCCCCACGCGCCGTAGCCAGAGATGGAGCAGAGGATAATTCGAGGATTGACTGCCTGCAAGGTCTCGTAGCCGAGGCCGAGGCGCTGCATGGTCCCCGGGCGGAAATTCTCGACGACGGCATCGGCGGACTCGACCAGCCGCAGGAAGAGGGCGCGTCCCTTCTCCGTCTTGAGATTGAGGGTCACGCTTTTTTTGCCGACATTTTCAGCGATGAAGACGGCGCTCAGGCCTTCCTGATGATAGAGGGATGTCCGCCGGGCGACATCCCCTTCTTGCGGCTCCTCGATCTTGATGACGTCGGCCCCCAAGAAGGCGAGCAGCATTGTCCCGTACGGACCGGAAATGATCCGCGTGAGATCCAGTATTTTCACCCCGCTTAAGGCGTTCATTCCTTTTCCCTCTCAACGGAGACGACCATCGCCGGCTTACTCGGCGAGGGCGGCAGGCGCCTGGGGGAGGGACCGGAGAAACGCAGAAGGGACTCCATAAATCTCCGGTTTCTCCTGGAGCTTGGCGTAGACGAGGTCGCCTTCCGTCTTCCCAAGGAGCACGGTGCCCAGGGACTCTCCGTCAGTTTTAATGAGGGTGAAGGCTGCGGCAGGTTTATCGAGACCGTAGCGGGGGAGGTCGGTCGACTCCCGTGCCACCAATGTCTCCCATTTGAGATTCTTGATCCCGTTTAGGAGATCGTTCACGGCCGCATACTTCGCCTTTCCTTGGCTGGGCTTTGTGAGTTCCCATTCCTCTTCCCGTTTCTCCAGGAGGATCTCTTGACCATCTCTGGATAGCGCCATCTTCCCCACGTTCCATGTCTCGAAGCTCAAGAGTTGTCGGAAGCGGAGGTCAAAAGACCCTTTGTTGAGTTGCTCGTAGAGGTCCGACTCCACCAGATACACGGCGTGACCGTCGCCGACCCGGGCATAGGCCCCCTCTCTCTTCACTGCCCTGTTCAGGGCCAGGCTGGTTAGAACGTTCTCCGTTTCGTCCAAGAGGCGGATCGTCACGGGGGGAGCGTCAAGCCCATAGGGCTTCAGGTTCTTGGCGTGATCAACGACGAACTCCTTGATCCGGGCACCATCGAGGCCCCACAGCAGGTCCTCGATCAGCCGCTGGTCCGCTAATCCCTCCTGCGGTTGCAGTATCCGCCAGTGCCCGTCGACCTTCTTCAGAACCGTCTGCCCTTTCGGGCTCGTGAGTTCAATCTGCCCCACCGTTTCCCGGTCGAGGGCCAGGAGGGTTCGGTCTCTGAGATCTGCCACGTGTTTGGGGAGTGCCTTCCAAAAGTCCCCCTTGAGCTCTAGGACCGCCTGATCGCCGTGTCGACGCGCATACACCGTCCCCCCTTTCTTCCGGGATCCGAGTTGGAGGGTCGCCTCAGCTCCCCCTTCGAGGGTGAGTCTGATCTCTCCTCTGGGAGGGTTGAGCCCGATCTTCTTCAGATTGGCCGGCGGCTGATCCAGGAAGGCCTCTATCTGCTCTTCCGTGAGGGATCGGATGAGGTCCGCGACCTTTCCGGAATCCGCCCTGACTTTGATCGGTGACGTGATCTGCCACTCCTTTTCCTCCTGCCGCTCAAGGCGGACATGCAGGGAATCGGCCCTGAGACTGACGGCCCTGACTTTATCCTGGTCGAAGAAGAGCGGGACCTTGCTTCGGAAGGTGAAAGACTTCTTTTCCAAGGATGTCTTTACCGTAGAGGGGGCGAGGAGGATCGTGTCCTCCCCCGGTCGCCGGGCGTACACCGAGAAGAGGGTAGGAGTCGTACTGCCGACCTCCAGGGTGAAAGGCTTGTCTTTCTCTTCGAGATGAACGGTCAGGACAATGGCCGGGTCCTGTAGACCAAAATCGCCGAGGTTCTCTTCCTTGACCTCCAGGGTTCTCTCGATCCTGGCCCGCGTGATATTCCCCAATAATGAGGTGATCTCCTTTTCATCTCCGCGATCCTCCACCGGCTGGGTCATTTGCCATCGCCCTTCCCGTTTGCTCGCGGAGATGACTCGATCACCGCGCCGGATACTGAATGCAGTAACCTCGTTTTGCTTAAACGAGGCGAGCTTGGTTGTGGCCTCTTTATCGGCCTCCCTCAGCTCCAAGAAATAGTAGGCGAGGCTCAGCAACGCGAGGGCCCCGGCGAGGAAAACAGTTGTGCGAAGCCTCACGGAGATCGCCTCCGGCGAAGGAAGATAGTGATCCAGATTCCCACGAGAGCGAACGGCGGAATAATGACTGTCGTCCAGAAGGCGAACCGGCCCTGATTCGCCGTGAGGACCAGCGGAGTGAGCTTGGCCTGTCGCGGGCGGATGGCGATCAGATCTTCCTCCTCGGCCAGCCAGCTCACGGAATTGAGAAAAAGGTCCCGATTCCCAGACAGGTTGAGATGGGAATTTGCGATAAACCCAGAAGTTCCGTAGGCCACAATCCTTCCCTTCTTCCGGTTCAGGGTTGAGGGTTCAGGGTTCAGGGTCTTTTCTTCTTTGGGCCCCTCGGCCCTCGACTCTTGACCCTCGACGTCAATCGTTGCCACTGCCCCTACCGGCAATGGACCCGGCCGGTCTTTCTTTGGATCAAGGGAGGCCTCCCCTCGCTCGAGGGCCACCTTATCGGTTTCGGCCCAGCTTCCCGCGCCGGTCCGCCCGAGCACCTGCACGGTGACCCCTGAGGGCGGCGCGTTGGCCGCGTCTACCGTCCGTGCATAGGGGAAGAAAGCTGCGAGGGTGAAGTCCTGCGTGATCGGGTGCGGCTCGTACTCGGTAATCACCGGGAGGAGGTAATCACCCCCAAAGGCCCGGCTGAAACGGTCCACGATCACATCATTCCCTATGAGAATACCGTACTTCTTGAGGACCGTGACAAGTTGAGGTGCGGTGAAGGGATCGAGAAGGAAAAGAAGTTTACCCCCCCGTGTGATGTAGGCTTCGATCGCTTGAAGCTCCGTCGGTAAAAGATCCGACTGCGGTCCGGCGACGATCACGACCGCCGCATCCTTTGGAACTTCCTTTTCCCGGAGCAACAAGAGAGGCCGTACCTCGTAGCCGACATCGCTCAGGGCCTGCTTTATCTGGGAGAAGCCCTGGGGCTCGGTGCGCTCCAGATCGGCCTCGCCGTGTCCCGTGAGGAAGTAGAGCACGCGCTTCCCCTGTCGGCTGAGCTTGACCAAGGCGTTGGTGATTTTCTCCTCGTCCGCCCCCTGCACTTTCTCTTCGCGTCCACCCCCTTCGAGGACGACGGTCCCATACGTCGTAATCCCGTACCGCTTGGCCAAGGCCGGGTGTCGGTCCGGGTCCACGAATTCGAAGTGGAACTTGGGCGAGAAGTGGGCGTACTGGTCCAGGAGATCCTGGGCCGCTTCCTTTCCCGGCTCATCCGTCCGATAAAAAGCGACGACGTTGACCTCTTTGTCCAATGTCCTGAGGAGGTTGGTGGATTGAGTGGAGAGGCTATGGCGTCTCCCTTCGGTCAGGTCCACCCGGACGTTATGTCGAATGGCGAGGGCTTCGACCACCACCACGACCGCGAGGAACAAAAACAGGGCGATCGCGGTATTCAAGCCGTATTTTGTCCCTCGGCGACTGAGCAGCTCCCTTATCCTTTCCACCGTCGAATCTCCATGGACTTGAGCGTGGCAAAGAGGAAGAAGCTCGTTACCCCCACGTAGTAGATGAGATCCCTGGTCTCGAACACCCCGCGCGTGAAGCTCCCAAGGTGCTCCACGATCGAGAGGTACCTGAAAAGGAGTGCCCAGTCGCCTTCGGCGAGGGCAGCCGCCCAGCCGATGACCCAGAACAGGAGGAGGGCACCGAACGCCAGTGACGCCGCCACAATTTGGTTTTCCGTGAGGGAAGAACAGAGGAGGCCCAAGGAGATAAAGGCCATGGCCAACAACAGGAGACCCAGGTATCCGGTCAGGATGGGATACAGCTCAGGATCACTCCACAGGGCAAGGAGGAAGGGGTAGATGGCCGTGACGGAGAGGAGCAGAGCACAGAGGGCCGTCGCCGCCAAAAACTTTCCTAGCAAGATTTCCCCGTCCCGCACCGGATAGGTAAGCAAGAGCTCTAACGTTCCTTGCTTCCGCTCTTCGGCGAAAAGGCGCATGGTGATAAGAGGCATCACAAAAAGCAGAACCACACTCATATTAGTGAAGAGAGGCCGGAGGATGCCGTCAGTGACATTCAAGTTAGCAGCGAGCCCTGGATTCATCGAGGCCTGCACGCTGATGAAACTGAAATACGTCAAGATCGCGTAAAAGAAATACCCGCAGATGACGAGAAAGACGGTAAAGACGACGTACGCAATCGGAGAAGCGAAGTAGGTACGCATCTCTCTCTTAAAGATGGCCAATATCCCCTTCATTGTGTCTCCAGTCCGATGTCCGACGTCTGCTGTCCGAGGTCCTGACCTAATGCCTTTCGCTCAGTTCAGGGCTCATAGTTCATGGTTCAGAGTTCACAGCAGGCAAAATTTCGAATTTCGAAATTCGAATTTCGAAATTGTTCTCTCATCGGTCAACGATCATCGAATCGGGTTCTTCGGTGACCAGATGGATGAAGATGTCCTCCAGGGTCATATCCACCGGCCTGAGCTCGAAGAGTCCCCATCCCCGCTCACAGATCGCACTGGCTAGCTCCTGTCGGAGATCTCGCTCCTTTTCGGTCTCGACGAGATATCGGCGGAGCGCTCCGGCCCCGTCCGTGAGCTCGACTCGACGGACGCCGGCCATTTCCTGGAGTCGGCCAGTGATCTGGTCCGGCGGTCCCTCGATCTGGAGCAGCACCTGGGTGGAGCGCTGGAGGCGGCGTGTCAGGGTCTCCGGGGTGTCCACCGCAACAATCCGGCCCTCGTTGATGATGATCACGCGCTGGCAGAGCATGCTTACCTCGGGGAGGATGTGCGTGGACAGGATCACCGTACGTTCTCCCTTCATGTCACGGATCAGGCTGCGGATTTCAATGATCTGTTTGGGATCGAGGCCGATAGTAGGCTCATCCAGAATGAGAACAGGAGGATCCCCCAAGAGGGCTTGGGCGAGCCCGACGCGTTGACGATAGCCCTTTGAGAGCTTGCCGATGATTCGCAATCGGACATCCTGAAGCAGGCAGCGTTCGATTACCTCGTGCACCTTCTGCAGTCGGGTCAGACGGGAAAGTCCTTTGGCCTCCGCAACGAAGTTCAGATACTGGGTCACGGTGAGGTCCGTGTACAGGGGGACATGCTCCGGCAGGTAGCCGATCCGTCGCCGCACGTCGAGGGCCTGGGTGTGGATGTCGTATCCGCTGACTTTTGCCGTGCCTGAAGTGGGGGGCATAAAGCAGGAGAGGACACGCATGGTGGTGGTCTTTCCGGCCCCGTTGGGACCGAGAAAGCCGACGATCTCACCCTGTTCCACGGTGAAGGTGAGGTTATCGATGGCGGCCTTACTGCCGTAAACCTTGGTGAGCTCCTGTACCTCTATCATGGCGTCCCCAAAATTATAATGCCCTCTCCGCCAATTACAACCCCCCAAAAGAGCAGCCCCTTCGGCCCCCTCGCTCCTCCGGACCTTTCATGGTCCCCGGGCCTCGAACAGCGGGGGGAGGGCCGCACGTTTGATCCCTCGCTCCGGGCCTCCCGCGGCGACCCTGAGCGGCGGCTTACGGTCTGGGTCCCTCCGTGTTCACGCTCCGTGCAGAGAGATAGGGCACGGAGCGCGCCTCGGTTTCCCAGGCCGTCGCTCGCCGAGGGGCCCCGCCGCTCCCGGCATGTCGCTCGGGGCCTGCACGTGCGGTCAGGCAAGCAAAATTCCCGACGAGGGCCGGTGTCTTCGGGAGGGCGAAGGGGAGTGGGCCTGGACCCGGCGGAACCTGGTTTGTCCGAGATCCCGGGACGGGCTCCGGACCGGGACGGCCGGCCAGGGGGCACCTCCCACCGGAACACAGTGCAGGTGGGGGATGGCCGTCCTCGTGCACGACCGTACTGCTCGGCGCGGAAGTACGATGGTTCGCCAGACCGACCCGTGGAATTGTTCCGCCGGGGAAGCCCCAGTTCCCGAGCCCTGCCGGGCGGGGCCCGGAGCGAGGGGCCGACTGGTGCTCCCTCCCATCCCCCCGAGCCCTTTCAGGCCAGACTCGAACGGAGGGGTCGAACGTGCGCTCTCGTTCCCAGCTCCTCTCGTCGAGCGGAGTGGGAGAGGGGTGAGCGGTGGGGGTTACGATGTGGGGGAGAGGTCGAGACCCGTCCAGAGGTTCTGGACGTTCGCCAGCGCATCCAAGGTGAGGCAGCGTTCCATGAGCCGTGTCCGAGATGCCTCGGGAAGGATGCGGCCGGTGAGCATGTGGAACTTCTCGATGAGCCCCTCTCTCATGATGGGATTTTTGGGGTCTCCTTTGGGGTAATCCACCCGCGTCTCGTGTCGCCCGCCGGATGTCGTCTCAATCGTGACGATCGCCGGCCACATGTCGGGATACACCCGGTCGAGTTGCCGGTCTCGCTGGAGTTCGACACCGGACATGAGCTGCCGAACGTTCTCATCCCGGATCCCTTCCTCGGTGAATTCGTCCAGCCCGACCCGGCCCTTGAGAAGGGCCGTGGCGATGCAGTAGGGAATGCTGAATTTCGCAACGTAGGGATTGACAAGTTCGATATCCCGCAAGAGATCGATGGCGGCGGAGTACAGGCGGACCGTGATCTTGCTAATCTCGGAGGGCTTGAGATTGAATTGGCTCTTCAAATCCAAGGCGGCATCGATCGTGGAATGGATGTGGTAACAGGCCGCGTGGGCCTTGAAGGAGTTTTCCAAGATGCGGAGGGGGCTGTCCCCCAAGTCCTTGGTCAGGCGCCCGAGATCCGAGGCCGTGGAGGTGGCTCGGGCCAAGCCCTTTTCCCCCTCGAAGATCTGGGAAGAGCCGGTGAATCCCTGCTGGGCCAAGAGGGCGGCCAGAAGCCCATCAGCTGCCGCCTTGCCGAGGTGCAGTTGCTTTGACATGGCCCCCTCGGCGAGGAATTGCCAGAGGCCCGCGGACTGGGTTCCCGCGTTGCCCAAGGCCCACACCATCTGCTCCGGCGTCAGGCGGAGGAGCTTGCCTACAGCGGTGGCGGCCCCAAAAATCCCGCAGGTTGCACTGGTGTGCCAGAAGCGGTAGTGACTCGGCCCCATCGCTTCACCCGCCCGGATTGCCACCTCATAGCCGGCCACGATTGCGGACAAGAGCTCCCCTCCCGAGACGCCGTCTCGCTCGCCCACCGCGAGCGCCGCCGGGATGACGGGCGCCGCCGGATGAAGCACCGAGGGCTTGTGGAGGTCGTCCATCTCCAGGACGTGCGCGGACGCGGCATTA
>Ga0307428_1000688_pt1 | contig 19752 bp, 19 predicted proteins | sample SalMarWE160240MG_FD_202161 | JGI IMG/M metagenome (GOLD analysis project Ga0307428, IMG submission 202161) | Salt marsh sediment microbial communities from the Plum Island Ecosystem LTER, Massachusetts, United States - WE1603-240 | ecosystem: Environmental > Aquatic > Marine > Intertidal zone >...
CTGTCATCATCAGAATCATGCCTCCTATGATGTGACCCACGCGCTAGCGATGCCAGTGTCATCCCATGCTCACCTCGCACGAGAAACACACCCTCGCTTCATGCTCATCTTGTATGAGACAACTCTTTTCGTTGACGGAGCCTACGTGAGCCTCTATAATCTCTCCTGCTTGGCGGCGTAGCCAAGTGGAAAGGCAAGGGACTGCAAATCCCTGATTCAGCGGTTCGAATCCGCTCGCCGCCTCTCGTAGGCATACATGGGTGGTTAGCTCAGCTGGGAGAGCGCATGCTTGACGTGCATGAGGTCAGAGGTTCGAGTCCTCTACCACCCACCAGCCCGCAGCATCGACCATGGGTGTTTTCATGTTCTCCCTTAACCATTCAATCGCTTTGGGTTTGATTCCCCGCCCCTGGGGACGTTCTCTTTACAATGCCTCTTGATACCCCGTCCGCTTGCGGCGGGGTAGTTCATTCGCTTATCCCCGCCGTGGATTCTCTCACCACCCGTTCACGAGCGCCGGAGTTTGCCTGTCTGTCGCAGACGGATGGCCGATGCTGGCCTTTGATTGATCGCTGTGTCGCTTGTTATGTTTATATTCTCCGTCTAAACTGGGTAATAAGGAGGTTTAACCTATGAAACGCTTGCTAGGATTCGCCATTATGGGATGCATTTTTGCCAGTTTGATTGGTCTTTCCGTTCTTTCCGAAGAGATTCACCTCCCGGATGGCAAACCTCTTTCCGGTACCGTCCTCATCGCTGAGTCGTTCTACGAACAGATACGTGGAGAAGATGAACTTGTTCCCCTGGAATTTCAGGCCTGGCCAGGAAGCAGTGGCTTTCGCGATGCCGATTGGTTCAATATGCGCATCGAGGCACATCCTGGCGACACAATCGTCCTTTCACCAGGGCAATACAAGGCCGACCTGTGGGTCTTTGCCCCGGGGATCACGATAACCACCGAGCCCGACGCGGAGGAAATGGCCGAAATCTGGGGGACGGTGGAGATCGACGCCGATGGGATTATCCTCGATCGTATTGCGGTGACCGGTCCGCGTAAGCATTACTCCAGTGGGCACGGGATCGAGGTCAACCGCGAGGTAGTCAATCGGATCGTTATTCGCAATTGCCTTGTTGAGGATAACGAATGGATGGGGATTCACGTCATCGGCCCGCGGGGCGAGATCAGGGAGTTTCGGGTGGAGGACTGTGAGGTTCTCAACAACGCGAGCTTCGGGATCGAGGTGCAGGGTGTCGAGAAGCTCATTATTACCGGGTGCACGATCACCGGGAACAAGGAAGGAGTGCACATCGGAAGCTACGTCACCTGTGTAGAGATGAGTGACAACGTGATCTATGGGAACCATCTTGTCGACGTGTATCAAAAGGGTCAGTGACTCTTCTTTCCCAGGTCCTTCTCTTGTACACTCATGAGGTAATGGATAAAAAAGGCGAGAAGCACTCCGCAGAAGAGCCCGAGGACCCCGGCAACGGCGAGTGACATCTTTCGGTTGGGTCCGATTTTGGAGACGACCGGCGTCCCCAGTGTCTCCAAGGTGAAGAGCTTGGTTAGGTCAGCGCCCTGGAGCATCTCGAGATTCACTTGTTCCTGCACGAGTAGTGCTTCGATGTCGACGGTCTTCTGTGCCAGATAGGTGTATAGAGGATCCTCCGGATCTGGAGAGTCAAGCGCGTCTATTTGCTCTTTTAGGGTGTCGTGTTGACGCGCCAGTTGATTGATATGAATCGATGTATTGAAGATTGCTTGTGTGGCTTTCTTCTCCACGTACAGGTTCAAGTGGTCTCTCACCAGAGAGATGAGACGATCGAATTCCTCTGCAAGAGTCTTTGCTGAGGTGGCTTTGGAGAGCGTCACCTGAACACGGTCATTCTGGGCCTTGGCCGTGAGTGTGAGGCCATCATCCAAAAAAGAGTCGTGTAAGTCTATCACGGTGTTCAGTAGTTCTTGTTTATCCAGTCCGGTGATTCCAAACACCGAAAGAGATTCGTACAGGCGATAATTAACCGTTCCCGCATACTCGTTCGGTCGTGTCCACGTGATGCTGGCGGTGACCACTAACGCGATCACGAGACTCGCGAGGATGATCCACTTTCCTTTCCAGATGACGCGCAGGTAATCGATCAGCTCAACCTCGTACTCATCCATTAGTTCCTCCTTTTCCCTATTTCTAACCGATACCATGGTTCGAGGTCAAGGGAATAGCGGTTTATTGATATCGGCTATAGGCGGCGTTATCGTAAGAGACGTTCGAGCGGGGATAGGCGATTGCTGAAGCAAAGGGATGAAAGAGAAGGATTGGTTATGGCGACAGTTCAGTTGGTAACCGGCGGGGCAGGTTTTATTGGCTCTCATCTTGTTGAGGCATTGGTGGCGCGTGGCGGACGTGTGCGGGTGTTCGACAACCTGGCGACCGGGCGGTTGGAGAACCTGAGCGCGGTGAAAGATAGTATCGAGTTTGTCCAAGGCGACCTGCGGGATCGTGCAGTCGTTAGCCGGGCGATGAAAGGGGTCGAGGTTGTCTTTCACCATGCGGCCCTTGCCTCGGTGCCGCTCTCGGTGGAAGACCCATTGACAACGAACGAAGTGAACGTGACGGGGACGCTGAACGTCCTTCTTGCCGCGCGTGATGCTGGCGTGCGCCGGGTCGTCTACGCGAGTTCCTCCTCGGTCTACGGAGGTAGTCCCCAGCTTCCGAAGCGCGAGGAGATGAAGCCAGATCCTTGCTCACCGTATGCGGTCTCCAAGCTTGCAGGGGAGCATCTCTGCCGAGCCTTCTGGCCGGTCTACGGGCTATCGACCGTGTCATTGCGGTACTTTAACGTCTTCGGTTTGCGCCAGGATTCCGATTCCCCCTACGCTGCAGTCATCCCCAAGTTTATCGAGTGCCTCAACGCGGGCGAGCCGCTCCCTGTATACGGAGATGGAAAGCAGACGCGGGATTTCATCCCTGTCTCATCCGTTGTCGAGGTGAACATGCAAGCCGCCGCAAGGGATAGGATCGATGGAGAAGTGTTCAACGTGGGAAGCGGAAAACCTGTATCACTCCTTGACCTGGTCTCCCTCCTCGGCGAGGTGAGTGGACGTGAACCAAGGATCAGATTCCTCCCTGAACGTCTGGGAGACGTGCGCAAATCGTGGGCCGGTATTGAGAAGGCCCGCCTCATGCTCGATATCGTTCCCGGTTCCTTACACGAGGGCTTGAGGAGATTGCTGGATAGCGGGTAATGAGTGACTGCTAAGAGGGTTAGGGAGATTCGGAGACTTTTACTTATTGCCTACCGCTCATTACTCAGCGTCCATCTCTGGAGGATCGCTGCCACTTCTGGGCGGGTGAACGCTGCGGGCAGGTCCTTCCCTTCCTGTAACATCTCGCGCACCTTGGTCCCGGAGAGGAAGACGTGGTTATCTTTTGCGTGCGGACAGGTCTTGCTTGTGGCCATCTGGCCACACGTCTTGCAGTAGAAGGCGTGCTCAAACTTCAATGGGATGATCCCGATCTCCTCCTTTGAGAAGTGCTCGAAGATCTCTTGTGCGGCGTAGGTGTCGTAGTAGCTTCCGACGCCGGCGTGATCGCGTCCGATGATGATGTGCGTGCACCCATAGTTCATCCGGCAGATGGCGTGGAAGATCGCCTCCCGCGGCCCGGCGTAGCGCATCGGTGCAGGGAAGGTTCCGAGTATCACGCGATCGTCTGGAAAGTAGTGTTTCATCAGTGTCAGGTAGCAGTCCATCCGCACCGAGGCGGGAATGTCTCCTTCTTTGGTCTCGCCGACGAGTGGGTTGATGAACAGACCGTCGACCATCTCCAGGGCGCACTTCTGCAGATACTCGTGCGCGCGGTGGATGGGGTTGCGTGTCTGGAAGGCGACGATTGTCTTCCACCCCTTCTCCTGAAAGCGTTGACGTGTTCTCACGGGATCGAGGTGGTACTCGGGTGCGGTGGAGATCGGGGCGCGGGTGAGGAGATGGATCTCGCCTCCGACCAGCGTCTGCGGACCGCGATATAGGCGGGCGATCCCAGGGTGTGCTTGGTCTGTCGTCCCGTAGACGGCCTGCGCTTCCCGCTCTACTTCCCGCTCGAAGATCTCCTCTACCCTCATTACGCCGTAGGTGACGCCGTCCTCTCCCTGAAGCGTTGCCCAGTCACCCTGTGGTAGGGTCTTGGCGAGGCTCGCTTCGACGGGAAGGACGATCGGGATCGGCCATACCTCTCCATCGGGAAGACGCATCTTCTCGATCACGCTCTCGTAGGCCTCCGAGGTCATGTACCCGGTGAGCGGGCTGTAGAGCCCGCAGGCGATGTTATCCAGTTCGGAGAGCGCAAAATAAGTGAGGGGGATCGTTGCGAGGCTGGAGATCCTTGTGAGCCACTCCTCTCTCTCATGGCCCTCTAAGATGCGTACGATCAGGGTTCCGCCGTGCGGGGCGATCATCGAATCCCTCGTGTGGAAGCCGGTGCCTCACGCGACGCTGCGACCGCTATGGGGATGAGACCCTTTCCTTCCAGGTAGGAAAGGATCGTGTTTGTGGACTCATCGACCGTCTCTCGGTCGGTATGTACGATGATCTCTGGATCGATCGGCTCTTCGTACGGATCGTCGACCCCGGTGAAACCGGTGATCTCCCCGGCGAGGGCCTTCTTGTAGAGCCCCTTTGGGTCGCGCTCGATCAACGTCTCAAGCTCACACTGCGTGTAAACCTCGATGAAGTTGTGGCAGCGGTCGCGGGCGGTCGCGCGCGCTTTCCGGTACGGGGAGATGAACGAACAGGTGGTGGCTACCCCGTTATTGCTGAGGAGTTCCGCAACGAATGTGACGCGGTGGATGTTCTCATCGCGATCCTCCTTGGAGAAGCCGAGGTCGCGTGTCAGGTCCTGCCTAACCACATCGCCGTCCAGCCGCTGCACATGACGTACTCCACGCGCGTGAAGCTCTTTCTCAATGGCCATTGCCAATGTTGTCTTTCCCGAACCGGAGAGACCGGTAAACCAGACGACAAATCCTTCGTGCACCTCGTTTCTCCTCTGCTGTCCTTCGTTCATAGGTAGCCGAGTTTGCGCAGCCGGTCCCGCACAATCTGAACTTCTTTTTCGGTCAGTCTGAGCTGGCCTTCCTGGGGCTGCCCGGCCATCAGGTCTCGCAACACGTAGACTACAAACTCATTGACACTGCGGTAGCCGGTGTCGTCGATGACCGCTTTTATTTTCTCATAGAGCGGACGTGGAATTTTCAGGGTCACTCGATCGCTATTCATACTCTATCTGGAGTGTACCGTAGCGCAACCGATCGTGCAACAATTCACCACTCCACCTTGAAAATATGGAGGGATGCGCGTAATGTTGATGTACTCTTTTTAGAGTACAAAAGAAAGGAGACCGTATGTCCGTCTGGTGGTTTGTTCCGTTGGCGTTGGTGGCGGAGTACGTTGACTCCACGCTAGGTATGGGGTATGGAACCAGCCTCACGCCGATACTGCTTCTGTTCGGCTACTCTCCGGCTCAGGTCGTCCCGGCCGTCCTCCTCTCGGAGCTTGTCACCGGTCTCCTCGCCGCCGGTATGCATCACAGCGTGGGAAACGTCGACTTTCGGAAGGGATCCAAGGATCGGCAGGTCGCTCTTGTCCTCAGCATGATGAGTGTTGTTGGGGCCGTGGCGGCCGTCTCCCTGGCGGTGAACCTACCGATAAAAGCGGTCAAGCTCTATATTGCCACGATCGTCATTGTGATGGGCCTGCTGATCATCCTGCACAGGAGGAGAGCCCTCCCTTTCTCCTGGTGGAGACTCGTTGGTATCGGGTCGATTGCCGCGTTCAACAAAGGGATCTCCGGGGGTGGGTATGGGCCTCTGGTGACGGCTGGGCAGATCGTATCCGGGGTTGGCGTGAAAAACTCCATCGGGATCACGAGCCTTGCCGAGGGAATCACCTGTGCAGTGGGTATCGTGACCTTCCTACTCCTTCGCCCGGGCACTTCCTGGGTTCTAGCTCCACCCCTTCTCCTGGGAGCGGTACTCTCTGTCCCTTTGGCGGTCCTAACGGTCAAGAAACTACCGGAGCGTAGCTTTACATTGGTAATGGGGATCTTGGTTCTGGTCCTTGGAGCACTGAGCCTGCTGCGAGCCCTATAAAAATGGCTCCTCACGGTTGAGCGAGTGAGTGAATGATTTAGCGATTGAATCATTGAGTGATTGCTTGCACCAGCAACTTTTTCCATCTTTTTTCACTAAGTTATCTTTTATCTTTTCAATCCTCCGATCTTCCGATCATTCAATCTTCCGATCTCAATTCCCTAGCGTCCTGTTGACGCGCCGGCTCTTTTCGGCTATGGTTAGTCACCCTCATGTTCGGAGGTTAATCATGTATCGAAGAGGTTGTGTTTGGCTCGGCTGAGGCTTCTTCCTCGCTGATCGGTTTCTTCCCGCACTTGTTCTGCGTTCCTCCACTTAAGAGTTGGTGGTGTTTCTCCTTTTAGGTTTCGTCGTTACCTTCAAAAACAAACCATTAATAAGGAGAACACCAGATGAAAACCATCTTTAATTTGGACCAGAAGGACCTTCCAAAACGTTGGTACAATATCCAGGCGGATCTCGATCGACCTCTTCCGCCACCGCTCGATCCAAGGACGCAGGAACCACTCGATCCGGCAGCCCTACGCACTCTGTTCGCTAATAGCTGCATCGATCAGGAGATGTCGACCGATCGCTACATCGATATCCCCGCAGAGGTCCTAGACGTCTATCGGCTGTGGCGGCCGACCCCGCTCCATAGGGCGCTGAACCTCGAACGGGCGCTCGACACCCCGGCCCGGATCTACTTCAAATACGAGGGGGCAAGCCCGACCGGCTCCCATAAGACGAACACAGCCGTGGCTCAGGCCTACTACAACAAGATAGAGGGAACAAAGAGGCTGATCACGGAGACCGGCGCCGGTCAATGGGGGAGCGCTCTGTCATTCTCCTGCCAGATCTTCGGGCTCGAGTGCACGGTGTTCATGGTCCGCATCTCCTACGATCAGAAACCCTACCGCAAGACGATGATGGGCGTCTTCCAGGCGGAGGTCATCCCGTCACCATCGGAACGGACGGAGGTTGGACGAGCGATCCTCGCCCAGGATCCTGACACACCCGGGTCACTCGGGATCGCTATCTCCGAGGCGATCGAGGAGACCATGAACGGGAAAGGGACTAAGTACACATTGGGAAGTGTTTTGAACCACGTGCTCCTTCATCAGACGGTGATCGGCCAGGAGACGCTCTCCCAGATGGAGATCGCCGGGGACTACCCGGACCTGGTTGTGGGGTGCGTTGGCGGGGGGTCGAACTTTGCTGGCTTGGCCCTTCCCTTAATACACGATTCCCAGCAACGCGATAGGAAGGTGGAGTTTATCGCTACCGAGCCAGTTGCTTGTCCCACCCTCACGAGAGGAGAGATCCGATACGACTTTGGCGATGCTGCCGAGATGACCCCACTCCTTCACATGCACACGCTGGGACACAAGTTCGTGCCCCCTCCTATCCACGCCGGAGGGCTTCGTTACCACGGTGTGGCCCCGATCATCACTCACTTGATCGAGGATGGGGTGATGCGGTCGGTCGCTTTTGACCAGGTGGATGCGTTCGCAAGCGCGGTCCTTTTCGCCCAAGCGGAGGGGATCATCCCTGCGCCGGAGACGGCCCACGCGGTACACGCCGCGATCGAGCTCGCTCGGGAGTGCGCTGCCAAGGACGAAAAAAAGGTTATCCTGATCGGCTTCTCCGGGCACGGACACTTCGACATGTCCGCCTACGGAGCGTACCTCTCCGATCAGTTGATACGAACAGAGGTTCACTCCTAGTAGGGCAGCAGCGCTTGCCCTAGACGAGTTTGCTCCCGGGGGCCGAGGCACTAACGCGTCAAACGTGCCGCGGCCCCATCTCTTAGCTCATTTGGGCAGTTAAGGTCTCCCTAAGAGCCAGTTGTTCGAAGGTGTGGCCGATGCGGGATACGGGTAATCCAGGTTGTTGATGTGAATACGAATCTGGTCGTACCCGCGCCCTCCGAAGCCGTCGTGGATGGTGAGCGTGATTGCAACATCTTCCCCTCCGGGGCGATCCGACATCGGGGCGTGATATATGGGAAAAAGGGTATCATCATCTTCGAACCACCCCTTGCTTGCTGTCCAAGCGAAGCAGACCGAGGTACACGCCGGGTTATTCACTCTCCCATTCAATGAGACCGCGCCTCCCTCGTCCATGGAGACTGGATACTGCCGCTCTATCAGAGGAGTCGGTCGATCCGCAGGACGAGCTGTCCGTTGTTCAGGGGGCCAGAAGAGCTCCATCGGCCAACCGCACGGAGAATCGCAGCATGGGACCGGAGCCCGACTACAACGCGGTTCGGGCATCACATGACGGATACAGGGTGATTCACATGGGGGTGGGTCAGGCTGGCACCGATCGCGTTGCTCTACAGGCTCTCGACATGGGGCCCCACAAGGAATCGGTCCGCATGGTCCCCCCGTCGGAGAGGAGAGGCAGGTGATCTCATCCCCGCGGACGCGCACGTATAGTCGATCGCTCACGCTTATTCCACCGTTATTGGTCACGGTCAGGGTCAGCATGACGCACCCCTCGCAAGCACAGAGCGACGGAGCCGTGTAGATGGGATCCTGCAGGTAGGCGTTGTTGAAGTAGCCCTGCCCTCCCTCGGCTATCCAGTGATAGGTCAACATTTCGCCGCTCGGGCCACGCCCCTCGCCGTGCAGACGCACGCTCCCTCGTTCACTCATGGTGAAGTTCATTCCGGCATCGACCGTCGGGGAGAACAGCGGCCGCGGAGCCTGAACCATCCGTGGCGTTGAAACTACTGGCGGGGTGGTTGAAGCTGTTGGTTCCAACAGTGTTGGCTCTGGCATGGCCTGTTCCGGACTTGTTCCTGCGAAGAGGAAGAGTGCAGCACTAAAGGCCACCAAGGTAAGCAGGATCAACCACGTTGCATTGTTGCCGTCCATTCTGTATACCTCCTTTGTAACCCGTAACAAGACGGATTAACTCCTGTTCCCCCTCATGTCACTCCCCGGCCAGCGGGTTCTTATCACCCTACACCGAATGACTACCCCTTGTCAATACCCATGCCGGGAGAGGTCGATCGCCGTGGCTCTCTTTTCCGTCCTCCACGGCCAAATGGTGTAAAGTAGGAGTTGGATTTGAAGCTGAACGGCGAAAATCGTTACGCATCAGGCTGCGCAGTAGCCTTAGGAAGGAGGGAAGGATGGCCGATGTTCTGATCCTGGTCGAAGAGGGGTACGAGGAGTTTGAGCTGTGGGTCCCTTACTACCGTTTCCTCGAAGATGGTCTGTCGGTGGAGATCGTGGGGAAGGAGAAGGGGAAGGCTTATGCAGGGAAACACGGGATCGCGATCAAAGCAGGAAACTCGTTCTCTAACGCTGATGTAAGCGAAGCGAAGTGTGTCGTCATACCCGGTGGGTTGGCTCCGGATCGTCTGCGGATCCACGAGGATGCCCTCGATCTCCTCCGCCGTGCCGATAAGCAAGGTACGGTTATCGCGGCGATCTGCCATGCCGGGTCGGTCCTCATCTCGGCGGGGATCGTCGCAGGGCGGCGTTTGACCTCCTACCGTTCGATCCGCGATGATCTTCTCGCTGCCGATGCTACATGGATCGATGCAGCGGTCGTCGTCGATGAGAACCTCATAACCTCGCGCACGCCGCAGGATCTACCGGAGTTTCTCCCCGCGATCCTCGCTGCGATAAAAGGATAAAATGGCAGGCTCCCTCTATATCGTATCGCTTCCAATAGGGAACATGGAGGATATCACCCTGCGGGCGATCAAGACCCTGCGGGCGGTCGACTTTATCATCGCCGAGGACACACGCAACACGCGTCGAATCCTCGATCGTTACCGCATTACAACGCCGTTTCGCAGGAGCTACTACCAAGGGGTGGAGAGGGAACGCGTCGATTCGCTCCTCTCTTTGCTCGAGGAGGAGAAAGACCTCGCGTTGGTGAGCGACGCCGGGACCCCACTCATCAGCGACCCGGGTTACCCCCTCGTGCGTGCAGCGATCAAAGCCGACGTTGTCGTCATCCCGATTCCCGGACCGACCGCGGCGATCACTGCCTTGGTCTCCTCCGGTCTAGCGACCGATCACTTTGCCTTTGACGGGGCCGTCCCCCGCAAGGAGGGAGAGCGTCGCGCCTACTTCGAGATGGTCCGTTCCGAACGGCGGACCATCATCGTCCATGAATCCCCGCACCGCCTTCTCCCTACCCTGGAGACGATCGCGGAGGTCCTTCCCGATCGAACGATCGTCCTCGCTCGCGAACTGACCAAGGTGCACGAGGAGTTCCTGCGTGGTAGTCCCGGAGAGATCCTGGAGATCCTGCGGGTACGAGGTGAGATCAAGGGGGAATGTGTTCTCCTGATCGCGGGGAACCGAGAATCGACCTCATCCCATGATTATGAGGCAGCGGAGAGACTCGCCGTGCTCCTCAAGGAAGAGGGCATCTCGAACAAGGTGGCGGTCAAGATCCTGATAGAAGCACTAGATCTTCCGCGCAACGAAGCCTATAGGTTGGTTCATCCATCCCCTTGAGCCCAAAGTTCGGATCGAGAAAGAAGGACTCTTTCTCATTTCGAGTGGGTAACTAAAGAGGAGGGGTCAGGCACCAAGACTCCCGCAGAGGTGCAGAATTGTTTCACCACGAAGGACACGAAGGGATCAAAGGCATTGCTCATAGGTCTACTCCAACAATCCTGGACCCAATTCACGGTGTACTTTAATCGCACAGCCAATTACCCGATTCGACAGCTCATCGAATTCCATTCTTCGTGTCCTTCGTGTTCTTCGTGGTGAATTCTCTTTCGCCTCTGCTCACGATTTCAGTTCCGTACTGGGCGGAGAGGCGGTCGATGGTTCGATCGAGGGCGATATCCTCTTCGTCAAATAGAGAGAGCTGACGGGCCGTCGCCTCGCTCAGCCGGCCGACTCCCACCCCAATGAGACGCACCCCACGTCCCTCGAAGGACACGCACCTATTATGCAGGAGGTCAAGGGCGAACGCCTCGATCAGATGAGTGGAGTCGGTACGTACCCCGAGGCTGACCTGGCGGGTGACCGTCTGAAAATCGGGGAAACGAACCTTGATGCGCACCGTCTTGCCGAGCAGGTTCTCCCGGCGTAGTTGCGCGGCCACTTCGTGTGCCAGGCGCCGAACGACCCCTTCGATCTCCTCTATTTGGTGGATGTCCTGTGAAAAGGTCACCTCGCGTGAGATCGATTTCGTCTCTTGGCTCACCCTCACCGGGGTCGTGTCCTCCCCGCGGGCGAGTTGATAGAGGGTTCTGCCTCCCGTCCCGAACTCGCGCGCCAAGAGTTCGAGTGGAGCCACCCGCAGATCGCGGATAGTGGAAAAGCCGAGGCTGCGGAGCCGACGTTCCGTAACCTTCCCTACTCCCCAGATCATCCGCACAGGGAGAGGATCGAGGATCTCTTGTACATGTTCCTCCTTGATGATCACCAAACCGTCCGGCTTTTCGAGCTCGGAGGCGAGCTTGGCGAGAAACCGGTTGGGTGCTAGCCCCACTGAACAAGTGAGGCCAGTGATCTCTTGCACACGCGCTTTGGCCGTGACCACGATCTCTTCCGCCGCGCCTAAGACACACTCACTACCGGTGAGATCGAAGAAGGCCTCGTCGATCGAGACGGTCTCCACAAGGGGTGTGTATTCAGAAAGGATCTTGCGCACCTGGAGAGAGATCTCCTGGTACCGGGAGAAGCGAGTTGTGAGGTAGATACCATGGGGACAGAGTTTCCTTGCTTTCACCATCGGCATGGCACTCCCCACACCGTACTTACGAGCTTCATAGGAAGCCGTCGAGACCACTCCCCGCGGCCCCAAGCCGCCGACGATCACCGGCTTCCCGCGGTAGGAGGGCTCGTCGAGCTGTTCCACGGCTGCGAAGAAGGCATCCATGTCCAGGTGGGCGATCTTGCGAGCTTGTTCGTTCATGACTGGCCCAGGTTATCCCGAAGGAAGGTCACCACCTCGGGAGCGGTGAGGTCGTTCACCACCCGGTAGGAGGCGTTTCCGTACCCTGAGCTGTGATGAGGGGGCGTTTCCGGAAAAGGAAGGGCAGCGAAGGATTCCTTAGAAAAGGGGATCGCTCCCTCTTGCGCGAGCTCACCAGCGAGTGACCATAATCGCGCGAAGCGCTCTTCTGCCCCACCAACAGGCTCTTGATCAACGAGAAGGCGTGTTAGTCCATCGATCTTCACCCCGCGGGCCTTACAAGCGCGTAGGTGAATGCGTCCCCTTTGTTTTGCCGGGTCGATCACCTGTAAACCCTCCTCTTCAGCTCCTGCCAGAGGATCGAGCGCTTCCCACTCGCGCGATAACTCGTTTGCAAAACAAACTCGATCCGCGAGAAGATGGTCGATCCCAAAGACCGCTTGGTAGACCAGCTTCTGCAGATCGACCAGCTCCATCCTTGGATGGAGTGCGACCTCTTCTCGTAAAATCCTCCGCAAGTTCTCCTTCTCGTTCACGTCCAAGAGAGGATAGGATGAGACGCGAGGCGGATCAAGGCGCGGAATATCAGGGGCACATGCCTTGATCCCTTTGGCTCTTTGTTGTTTCGAGTGGGTAACTAATGAGAAAGAGCCAAGCGCCAAGGCTCTTGTAGAGGTACAAGATTGTTTCACCACGAAGGACACGAAGAGTACGAAGGGGCCAAAAGCACTGCTCATAAGTCAGCTCCAACAATCCTTGGTCCAGTCCCCGATGCACCTTAATCGCGTACCCAATCACCTGATTTGGCAGCTCATTTAATTCCATTCTTCGTGTCCTTCGTGCTCTTCGTGGTGAATTCTCTTCGACCTCCGGTCTTGCTTTGCAACCGCCCTCCGTCCCGTGCGAACCGAAATTAGAAGTTGCTGCCCACGCCTGCCTGCAGCAGGCAGGCGAAACGACAAGGAACCATCCTGCCGGATGCCATCTCCGTAAAGCGGTGACGAATCCTGAAACTTGTACGAGCGGTTGGGTGTAGATTGCGCGAGGTGATAGAGATGAAGATTCGACTTAGCTTAATCCTAACCATCCTCCTCATCGGAGGATCGATACTGGTCAGTGCACAAGGAACGCCAACCCCACTTGGGATCATCCCCTCGCCAAATCCGGGGTCGCTCACGGTGAACGTGTGGACGAATAAATCGACCTACATGGTCGGCGAGACCGCGCAGATCTACTTTACGGTGAACCAGCAAGCGTACATCTACCTGTACGATCTGCAACCGGACGGAATCGTGCGCCTGGTCTTTCCAAACGCCTACTCGCAGAACAACTTTGTCACCGCGGGAACGCACGTCCTCCCGGATGCAAACTACCAGTTCGTGATCGCTCTCCCTACCGGGTTGGAACAGCTGCAGATCTTTGCCAGCTTAACCCCGCTCAACCTCACGCCTACTGCATACGGTGAGCCATACCCCCAGGTCGCCCCGCAGGGTATCCAGGGGCAGATCATGGGGATCACTCCCCAGTCGACATGGGTGACCGCATGGACCTCGTTCACCATCGTCGCGGGTTACGGGTACACTCCACCAACCGGTTACACCCCGCCTCCACCAAGCTACACTCCTCCCCCACCAAGCTACGCCCCTCCCTCTTGGTGCTGCCCGTACCCGCCGTTCTTCGGCTGGGGTTCGGGAGGAACATGGTACTGGCAGAATGGGCAATGGCAGTGTGGGATACCGTCGAGCGGATGGTACTGGTACTTTGGGCCAGACGGGAAGTGGCACTTTAGAATCCATATTCAGATCGGCGGAAGTTAATACCAGCACTACCTCCCGCATCGCGAGGGCCCGGATCACCGCCGGGCCCTTCCTCTATTTCTTTCTTCGAACTTACAAAGGCAGCCTTCCCCTCCAAACTTTGGTAGAATATGGCACCTTCATGTTGAAAAGGACGGCGTGTGGCACTTCAGTGGACGATCGAACAGGCACGGATATATCAGCTCTGGTCGGTGGGATTGCACGGATCATCATACGAAAAGGGGAAAGCCGGGATTCACACCTGTTTCCGGGACCTCGGAGGAATTCAGCTCGACCCCCTTCCCATTCTTGGTCGTAACCACGACCTCGTGATCCAGGCCCGTGTAGATGGTACACACCCCGGGGACATGCTCACCCTGATTCACGAGGAACGGCTCGGATTCGAATACTGGGACAAAGTCCTCTGTGTGCTCCCGATCGAGACGTTTCCCTGGTTCCGCTCTCTGATGGCTGCCGGTGGCAACGAGTGGGAGCGGTCCCGTGAACAGAGACTGAACCAGGAACATCCAGGGGCGATAGATGCCGTCTACACGAGCATCAAGAGGCACGGCCCCCTCTCCAGCCGCGAGCTGAAGGAGCTTGATATCGCCCAAGGGGATCACCGTGGTTGGAAGTCAACCAAGGCGGCAAATGCCGCTCTGGAGGTGTTATGGAATCGAGGGGAGTTATCCGTCTGTAGCCGCAACAACTATCGGCGCTACTTCGACCTCAGCGAACGGGTGATCCCAAGAGGATCTTACGATGGTTCAGCCCCGTCGAGCGAAGCCTTCTTCGAGTACCTCCTCATGAAGCGCGTACGCGCGGTCGGCCTTCTCCCAGCGCGTGGGGATGCCGAAGCGTGGGCCTCCCTGCGCACAGCGCGCGCCGAGAAGATCCCCCAAGGGCTCGTCGCCGCGGGGAAGCTTACTGTCGTAGAGGTGAATGGAATCAAGACCTCGTTTTATGCTTCTGCACGCGCAGAAGAGGAACTCGCCTTTGCTGAGAAGGAGCCCGTCAATACCACCGCCCGATTCATCGCTCCACTCGATCAACTAGTCTGGGCGAGGCGTGCCCTCTCCCGCCTGTGGAGTTTTGATTATGTGTGGGAAGTTTACAAGCCCGTGGTCAAACGCATCTTCGGGTACTACGTCCTCCCCATACTCTATGGGGACCGCTTCGTCGCTCGTTTCGATGGGCGCTACAATCGCAAAGAGAAGACTCTGCAAGTTCTGGCTTACTACGAGGAGCCGAACGGATTACCACTGTCGCACCCGGTGATCCACGCCGCGTTTCAACGCTTCCTCTCCTACCTCGACGGAGAAAGAATCGTCCTTCCGAGTGGTGAGGTGTGGGATAGGGAGGGATTGAGTGAGTGAATGATTGAGTGATTGAGTGATTAAATTTGGTTCCTTGTCGTTTCGAGTGGGTAGCGACTTCTAATTCCGGTTCGCACGGGACAGATGCCGGTTGCGAAGCAAGGCCGGAGGTCGAAGAGAATTCACCACGAAGAGCACGAAGGACACGAAGAATGGAGTTCGATGAGCAGATCAAGGGGATACTTCCCCAAGGGCATCCACGAGGCGCAGTTGCTGACCTACATGAAGCTGGCGGGGGTGAAGACCGGCCTCCCTGATGAACTTCAATGTCACCAAGATTAAAAGCGGGATCAAGAGCTTGGTTCTTTGACTCCTTCGTGCTCTTCGTGTCCTTCGTGGTGAAACAATCCTGTACCTCTGCGAGAGTCTTGGCGCTTGGCTCTTTCTCATTAGTTACCCACTCGAAACGATAAAGAGCCTTAAATTTTACCTTCTAAATCTCTTAATCCACCGATGATTCAATCTATCAATCATACGATCTCCCGATCATTCAATCTTCCAGCGCCATCTCGTAGATGCGCCACGTCTTGTATCGCCGTCCTCCCATCGCCCCTGCGGCCCGCAGAATGAGATCGTTATCCTCGAGGAGCATCGAGGGCTCGCAGGAACGATAGCCGTGTTTGAGCGCGTAGGCGAGAACCTCGTAGAATAGGACGGCGTCGACCCCCAGCCTGCGGAACTTGGGACGGATTCCGAAGAACATCAGACGGGTGCGTGGGATGTGGCGCCGGGTACGCAACAACCGCGCGACACGAACGATATCTTTATCGCGGAACCGATTCCAATGAGGTTGGAACGGGACGTTCGGGTCGGGAAGCATTCCCAGGACCGCGGCGAGCTCACCATCCACGTACGCGAAACGCATAAGTCCAGGATCGGCGACTAGCTTCAGGCTGTCCGCCATCGTCTCTGCCTCGGCGTCGGTGAGAGGGAGGAACCCCCAGTTCTTCGCCCACGCCTCGTTGTAGATCGCGACGATCCGATCGACCTCCTCTCGCGTGTGCGAGATATCGATCTTCCGCGTCTTGATCCGCCGCCGTGCCCGGACAGCGGCGACGATCCGCTCCAGCCTTTCGTTCGGCTTGTTCGAAATATCGATCCAGTAAGCGTGATAGTCCTTCGCCTTCGTCAGCCCGTAGCGCGTGAGGAACTCCCCATAGTAAGGGGGATTATGCGTAAGCTCCACCGTCGGAGGGAAGTCGAATCCGTCGACGAGGATCCCTTGGTGCGATTCGTGGGTCGCGGTGGAGTAGCCGCCCGGCCCCCGCATCAGATTCATCCCCTTCTCCTTCAACCAATCGCGGGCGTGGTCGAGGAGGTCCTTCGCCACCGCGAAGTCCTCGATCGCCTCGAAGAACCCAAAGAACCCGATATTGGCGTTGTAGTAATCGTTGTAGCGATGGTTGACCGCGGCGGAGACGCGCCCGAGGAGCCGCTTCCCATCGTGTGCGAGGAAGTGCGTTACCTCGGCCTCCTGGTGATAGGGATGAGCCGAGGTGAGAAGACCGGTGATCCGCAAGGTGCGGCTCCCGAGGAGATCGGCACGAAGTGGCGGGGTCCAGTTTGGGTCTCCCCGATAGAGTTGCCACGGAACCGCGACGAACGCGCGTAATCGTCTGTCTCCTAAAGAAATCTGGTCGATCGAAAAACGCATCTCTCCCCTTCCTGACAAAAGATCTTCCTATTATGCGCGAGGAGACGAAGAATTGAAACATTTCGCTCGATCGAGGCCGCAAACGAGGCCGTTCGGGTTGACCCCGCCTCCAAATACGTGTATCCCTTATCGACATGGAGAGAGAAGGAATACTGAAACTATGGCGCGTGGTGCAGGAGCAGGCCGGCCTCTCGCGGCGCAAAGCACAGGAGATAATCGCCGCTGGCGAGGTTGAGGTGAACGGCAGCCTCGTCGAGGATCCTTTCTTCGCGATCGAGAAGAGAACCCTTGAAGATATCCATTTGCGCGGACACCCGTTGAGTTTACTGGAGCCGGAGCACCGAGTATATCGATACTACAAGCCGGTCGGTGTCTTGTGCAGCCACGACGATCCGCACTGCGGGAACACTGTCGGCCGTATCCTCCGCAGCGAGGGTTTCATCGGATATTCCTGGGCCGGCCGCCTCGATCAAGACTCCGAGGGGCTCGTCCTCTTGACGAATAATGGAAATCTGGTCGAACACCTAACCCATCCTCGCTACCAGGTGAAGAAGGTCTACCACGTCTTCGTTCGGCGCTTCCCCCCGTCGCGCGAGATGAAGAGGATCTTCCACGAGATGCAGCGCGGAGTGGAGGAAGGCGGGGAGACCCTGCGCATCAGTAACGGGGAGATGAGTAACAGTCGTGCGTATGCGATCCTCGCGCTGGCGGAGGGGAAGAAGCACGAAGTCAAACGCCTCTTTGCCCACTTCGACCTTAAGGTCGTCCGGCTGCGCCGAGTGGCGATCGGCCCGGTGAAGCTCGCTGGGCTTGCGCCGGGGGAGATTGCACGCCTCGAGCCCAAGGGGATGGAGAACCTCGGACGGCTCATCGAAAGCCATCCCCGCAATCGGGAAAGTGGAACCGCAATCAGGAGCGATCTATAATCCAGCCATGCACCTTGGACTCGTTCAGATCAACCCTCACCTCGGAGCGATCGACCGGAACCTGCGGATGATTCTCTCCCATATCGACGCGGCCCGCCAGGCGGGCTGCGACCTCGTCGTCTTCCCCGAACTCGCCATCTGCGGGTACCCCCCGCTCGACCTCCTCTGGCGGTCAGGGTTCGTCAAGAAGATGGAAGGAGCACTTGGCGAGATCGCGCGCGCCTCAGAGGAGATCGGCATCATTGTTGGTGGAGTTTCCTCCCGGGCGAAGAAAGGGCGAGCAAACCTAGCCGATCGTTCCTCCCTGAGCGACGGTGCTGAAATCGACCTCTTCAACAGTGCATTCCTCTTCGTCGATGGAGTCCTGGTTGGGGAGGAAGCGAAGCTCATGCTCCCCACGTTCGATGTGTACAGCGAGGAGCGCTACTTCACCCCCGCCCCCGGCGCGCAAGTCTTCGAGTTCCGAGGGATGCGCCTCGGGATCAATGTGTGCGAGGATCTGTGGATCGATGATGGCCCGACCGACACCCAGGCGAGCCTGGGTGCGGACTGGGTGATCAACATCTCAGCCTCGCCCTTCTTCGTCGGGAAAGGGGCCATCCGTCGCCGATTAGCTTCCCGTCGCGCGGTAGAGAACGGAGTAACGCTTGTCTATGTCAACCTCGTCGGCGCACAGGACGAGCTCGTCTACGACGGAGGGAGCTTCATCATGGGGCCGAGCGGAGACCTTCTCTATCAAGCCCCATACTTTGACGAGGGGCTATTCATCCTCGATACGGAAAAGCTTGCCCCGATCGTGCCCCAACCCCAGCCCGAGATCGAGTCGATCCGGCGTGCTATCGTCGTTGGTATCCACGATTATCTGGCTAAGAACGGTTTTTCGCGTGTCATCATCGGCCTTTCCGGCGGGATCGACTCCGCTCTGGTCGCTGCTCTGGCTGTCGAGGCACTTGGAAAGGAGAAGGTAACCGCGGTCTTCCTCCCGAGCGAGATCACCTCGCAGGAGAGCAGGGATGATGCGACAATGTTCGCTCATCGCCTTGGGATCGAGTTTCTCGATATCGGGATCGCCGAGGTGATCGACGCGTACCACAGTGCCCTACCGCAGTCCCTGACCGGTCTCCCCGCGGAGAACCTGCAAGCCCGCGCGCGCGGGACGCTCCTCATGGCGCTCGCCAACGAGCGAAACGCCCTCGTCCTCGCCACCGGCAACAAGTCCGAGATTGCAGTGGGGTACAATACCCTGTACGGGGATACAGTCGGAGCCATCGCCCCGATCGCCGACCTGTACAAGACGCAGGTCTACCAGCTCGCCAAGGCGTTGGGAGAGACGATCCCGCAGAACATCGTGGAGAAAGCCCCGACTGCCGAACTCCGGCCGGGCCAACGCGACGAAGACGACCTCCCTCCCTACGCGCTCCTCGATGCCATCCTGCTCGACCTGATCGAGAAGAACGCCTCGCGTAAGGATCTGATCGCCAGTGGCTTCCCTGAAAAGATCGTGGACGAGATCCTCTCCCGTTACTACAAGAGCGAGTACAAACGCCGCCAACTTCCTCTGGGAATCAAAGTTTCCCCCAAAGCGTTCGGGATCGGACGGCGAATGCCAATCACCCACGCCTACCGCACATAGCGCTAAGTCAAACTCTGCGAGATCTTCATTCTTGGTGTTTGTTCAACCGCCGAAAAGGAGTATACTTTACTTGGCGGGTCTTGAACTTGTGAGTCCTCCTTACAAAAGGATAGAAGTGGTTGTTACACCTGAACCAATTCCAAGGGAGAGAGGTAGGTGACAGCAACGGGTTGTGATAAGTTCGCAAGGGGCTGGTTGTGGCGAAGAAATACCAAGAATGAAGGTCTCGTACCTTAGCTAGCGGGTTGAGGGAGCTGTTCTCTCGATCAATCCATATACTGTTTGGCGGATGGAGACAATTGTTGGGTGGGCAGGTTGGTAAAGGTCGGAACGGCCGCGT
>Ga0307428_1000691_pt1 | contig 19691 bp, 17 predicted proteins | sample SalMarWE160240MG_FD_202161 | JGI IMG/M metagenome (GOLD analysis project Ga0307428, IMG submission 202161) | Salt marsh sediment microbial communities from the Plum Island Ecosystem LTER, Massachusetts, United States - WE1603-240 | ecosystem: Environmental > Aquatic > Marine > Intertidal zone >...
AAAAGAATATAAAAATTAAATAAAAGATACTCGTATAAACTCTTGAATATGGCAAGGGTGTTTCTACCAGGTGACCGTAAATCACGACAGGCTACGAGTGGAAGTGCACCTTAGGGAATCGCTTATTTAAGCTGATTTATATTTGTAAATATTATGCTACGCTTAGATAAGATTAGAACCAAGTGGTGCAAAGTATATTTATTTTATACTACACCGGAGGGTTAAAATCCCAGGCGGAGAGGTTCCACTCTAATTGATGGAATTTCTATTGTCTGGGCTTTTTTATTTTTGATAAAGTTTTTATTCATTGAGTCAATAAAAATTCGGGGAATAAAGGAGAAAGGTTATGGATGATAAAGTAGCGATAATCATGGGAAGTATATCAGATAAAGAAACGATGAAAAAATCAGCTGAAGTATTAGATGAATTGGGTATATCTTATGAAATGAAAGTATTTTCTGCTCATCGAACTCCTGATTTACTGTTTGAATATGTTACACAGGTGGAAGAAAAAGGATTTAAGGTAATCATTGCCGGTGCAGGAGGGGCGGCTCATCTGCCGGGAGTGATAGCCTCCAGGACATTGTTGCCGGTCATTGGGGTACCCATAGAAACGAAAGTATTGGGAGGCCTTGATTCTTTGCTTTCTATTATTCAGATGCCCGGTGGTATTCCGGTTGCCACCATGGGAATAGGAAATGCCAAAAATGCCGGGTTAATGGCGGCACATATATTGGCTATTGAAAATTCCAAAATTAGAGAAAGACTTAAAGATTATAGAAAAGATATGGCACAGAAGATAAAAGATATTAAAATATAGTAATAAGTGATGAGTAATGAGTGATAAGTTTCGTATTGCAGGTTGCGAGTTTAGAGTTTATAAATTTTCTTTATCCGGTTATTGTGAAGAGGCTCACCTTTTGTCATTGCGAGGAATGAAATGACGAAGCAATCCCAACCCGAGATTGCCACGCTCCGAGAAATCGGAGCTCGCAATGACATAAAACACAATAAACTGACAATTAGGGATCGTTAACGAAAACTTTTATTAAAAACTAGCGATTATTCACTAACGACTAATTTAATTGATGAATGAATAGAGAGGAGCAAATTAATGGGAAGCGTAAAAGATTTAGAAGTACTAGAACATCCAAGTTCTAATAAGAGCGGCAGAGGAAGATTTATTTTTTCAGATCGTTATTCAGTATTTGATTGGGGCGAGATGCCAGACCACATTTCTAACAAGGGTAAATCTTTGTGCATCTCGGCTGCTTATTTTTTTGAAAAATTGGAAAGTAGGGGAATAAAGACACATTATTTAGGTTTGATAGAAAATGGTCAATCAAAAAGAATATCTGGTGTTAAAAGTCCTGTAGATATAATGGAAGTTAAGTTATTTCGGGTATTAAAACCTACCAAAACTGCCGATGGCTATCATTATTCGGTTTATAAAAAAGAAGAGGGTAATTTCTTGGTTCCTTTGGAAGTTATTTTTCGCCATTCTTTACCTGCAGGTTCAAGTGTATTTAAAAGGTTTAAAAAAGGTGAGTTAGCATTAAAAGAATTAGGGTTAGAAAAAATGCCTGTTCCCGGAGAAGATTTAGAGAAACCCTTTTTAGATGTTTCTACCAAGCTCGAGGAAAGTGACCGATATTTAGGTTGGGAAGAAGCCCAAAAAATTGCTAATCTTAGTGATAATGAATTAGAAGAGATCAAAAGGGTGACCTTATCCATTAACCAACTCATCGGACAAGAAGCAAATAAAATTGGCTTGAAATATGAAGATGGTAAAATAGAATTTGCTTTTGATGAAGACAGAAACCTGGTTGTGGTGGATGTCTTGGGAACTTTGGATGAGTGCCGCTTTACTTTTAAAGGCATGCCCATCAGCAAGGAGATTGCCCGTTTATATTATCGGAAAACTCCCTGGTTTAAAGAATTGATGGATGCTAAAAAGAAAGATGAATTAAATTGGAAAGATAAGGTGAATCTATCTCCTCCGCCATTACCGCCAAGATTGAAAGAACTTATATCCATGGCTTATGCTGCATTTACCAATGAAATGATCAAAAAAGAATGGTTCGGAGGAATTTTACCTATACAGGAAATATTAAGAGAAATAAGTGGCATATTGAATAAATAATAAATAATAACAGTGAGGAGAAGAAAATGTGGTTGGTTAAAATTTATGTAACCTTAAAAAAAGGGCTATTAGATGCTCAAGGAGCAGCTACTCAAAATGCCTTAGAGTCATTGGGGTTTGAAGAAATAGAAGAGGTAAGAATGGGAAAATATATCAATATTAAAATGAAGGGGCAGAATCAGCAGATGGTTATTCAAAGGGTTGAAGAGATGGGTAAAAAATTGTTAGCCAATCCGGTGATTGAAGACTTTGATTATGAAATCGAGGTGTTAAAGTGAAGTTTGGTGTAGTTCAATTTCCAGGTTCAACCTGTGATTATGATTGTTTTTATGCCCTTAATGATGTTTTAAAGGTAGAAGTTGAATATATCTGGCACAAACAGACGAATATCAAGGGATATGATGGTATATTTTTACCCGGTGGATTTACCTATGGAGATTATTTAAGGGTCGGGGCTATAGCTCGATTTTCTCCGGTTATGTCAGCAGTCATCGATTATGCTGCGGCCGGAGGATTAGTTTTGGGGATTTGCAATGGGTTTCAAATCCTTACTGAAGCGGGTCTATTGCCCGGAGCATTAATGAGAAACAATCGTCTTCATTTTATTTGTAAATATACCTATCTTAAGGTGGAAAATAATCAAATTCCCCATACTGGTTCTTGTAAAGCGGGGCAGGTTTTAAAAGTACCTATCGCTCATGGGGATGGTAACTATTATATTGACGACCATGGCTTATCTCTACTGATCAAAAATAATCAGATTGTCCTTCGGTATTGCGATGAGGATGGAGAGGTTACTTCAAAGGCAAATCCTAATGGTGCTGTGGATAATATTGCTGCTATATGTAATAAAGAAGGAAACGTTTTGGGCATGATGCCCCATCCGGAACGCTGCGTAGAAGATTGTCTGGGCTCGTCTGATGGCAAATATATTTTTAATTCTATTTTAGACTTTCTAAAGGGAAAATCAGGTCTTAGATAACTAAATCTCAGAAATTAGAAAATCATCATAAAACTTATTAGCAAATTGATAAGTTATAAATAATTGGTCAATTGGTGAATAGGTAAATTGGCAAATTAAAATAGGAGATTATTTTTTTGATGAAAAATTTTGAGCAGGAAAAATTTTGGAAAAAATGGAATCTTACTCCGAAAGAGTATCAGAAAATAAAAGAATACCTACAGAGAGACCCCAATGAAGTAGAGTTGGGAATGTACTCGGTCATGTGGTCAGAGCATTGCAGTTATAAAAACTCAAAACCGCTTCTTAAGTTGTTTCCCAATTCAGCAGAATGGGTCCTTCAGGGGCCGGGAGAAAATGCAGGTATTATTGATATCGGAGATGACCAGGTGATTGCCATGAAGATAGAGAGCCACAACCATCCTTCGGCTATAGAACCTTTTCAGGGAGCGGCCACCGGAATCGGGGGAATAGTGCGGGATATCTTTGCGATGGGTGCCCGACCCATTGCTTTGTTGGATTCTTTAAGATTTGGAGATTTTAATCATCCTCAAACGCAATATCTTTATAAAGGAGTCATAGAGGGCATTTCTTTTTACGGTAATTGTATAGGGGTGCCTACAGTTGGAGGGGAAACAGTTTTTTCCCCAAGTTATCAGGAAAATATTTTAGTCAATGTGATGTGTGTGGGATTGGCCAGGAAAAATGATATTTTGCGGGCAATAGCAAAAGGCCAGGGGAATTCGGTCATTTTAATAGGAGCAAAGACCGGCAGAGATGGCATTGGAGGAGCTTCTTTTGCCTCTACGGAATTAGATGAAACCTCTGATGAAGATCGCCCTGCGGTGCAAATAGGAGATCCCTTTTCCGAAAAATTATTGATTGAGGCTTGTTTGGAGTTAAGAGGATTAGATTATGTAGTTGGATTGCAAGATTGTGGCGCTGCCGGATTGACCAGCTCTTTATGTGAAATGGCCAGTCGAGGGGATAGCGGGTTGGATATTGAAATATCCGAAGTACCCAAGCGAGAAGAAGGGATGAATCCCTTTGAAATTATGCTTTCCGAGTCCCAGGAAAGAATGATAGTGGTGGTTAAAAAAGGGAAAGAAAAAGAGATTAAAAATATTTTTGATAAATGGGGTTTAGATTCTGCAGTGATTGGTAAAGTGACCAATGATGGAAAATTTACCATCAGGGACAAAGGGGAAATAATAGCAGATATACCCGCGAAATCACTTGCTGATGGGGCACCTGTTTGTCATCGCCAGGGGAAAAGGCCGAATATTTTAGATTCGGTCAATCAACTTGATTTATCCGAAATACCTCAGCCGGATGACTATAATCAGGTATTATTACAAGTCTTGGGTTCGCCAAATATGATAAGCAAAGAACAAATTTATGAACATTATGATTATATGATAAGGAATAATACTGTACTGCTTCCCGGAGACGATGCCGCCATATTAAGAATAAAAGGAACCAAAAAAGCCATAGCCCTTACCACTGATGGCAACGGAAGATATGGTTATCTTGATCCTCTGGTGGGCGGAAAGATAGCCGTAGCAGAAGCATCCAGAAATTTATCTTGCAAGGGAGCTTTGCCCCGAGCAGTCACTGATTGTTTAAATTTTGGCAATCCTGAAAAGGAAACCATCTACTGGCAATTGGAAGAAAGCATTAAAGGGATCAGTGAAGCCTGCAGAGTATTGCAGACCCCGGTTATCAGTGGTAATGTCAGTTTGTATAATGAAAGCAAAGGGGAAGCCATTTATCCTACACCGGTTATCGGCATGGTGGGAATCATTGAAGATTATCATCATATCTGTTCTATGGCATTTAAAAATCATTATGATCTGATCGTGCTTTTAGGGGAAAATAAAGAAGAATTGGGTGGAAGTGAATATTTAAAAGTGATGCATCATTTGGAAAAAGGGATACCCCCACAGATTGATTTATTAAAAGAGCAGGCAGTTCAAAATACTTGTCGTGAGGCAATCAAGAAGGGATTGGTCTCTTCCACTCATGATTGTTCGGAAGGCGGATTGGCCATCGCCCTGGCAGAGAGTTGTATTAAAGGGAAAAAAGGAGCGGAAATAGAAATGAAAGATAAAATGAGGAGCGATGCCTTGTTATTCGGAGAAAGCCAATCGCGAATCATTGTATCTCTTGATCCGAAAAATCTATCTTCATTACAGGAGATAGCCGATAAATACCAGGTTCCTCTTTTGCAATTGGGTTCTGTACAGGGGGAAAAATTAAAAATAAATCGGTTAATCAATATAAAAATAGAGCAATTAGAAAAAGCTTGGAGAGGCGCAAAATAATGCACGAGGAATGTGGTGTTTTTGGAATTTTTAATAAAGAAAATATATTTATAGATGTGGCTAAATTAACTTACTTTGGCCTTTATGCCCTTCAACATCGGGGGCAGGAGAGTGCGGGGATTGCCGTGTCTGATGGACAAAAACTCTTAATCTATAAAGATTTAGGGTTAGTATCTGAAGTATTTAACGAAGAAAAGTTAAAGACTCTACAGGGTAATTGTGCTATCGGTCATGTAAGATATTCTACAACCGGTGCCAATATTTGGGAAAATAGCCAGCCTATTTTAAAGAATTACAAGGGAGGAACTTTCTCTTTAGCCCATAATGGTAATCTGGTAAATCAGGAAGAATTAAAGGCAAAATTAAAAGAAAATGGCGTTCAAATCTATTCCTCCACAGATAGTGAAATCATATCTAATTTAATAAAAACAAATCCCGAAGAGAGTATTGAAAAAAATATTAAAATGGTGGCTGCCCAATTAAAAGGGGCTTTCTCTTTAGTAATAATGACTGAAAATAAATTGATCGGGTTAAAAGATCCTTTTGGTTTTCACCCCCTTGCCCTGGGGAAATTAGGAGATTCTTATGTTTTTGCTTCTGAAACTTGTGCCTTTAATCTTATTGGCGCTGAATTTGTTCGGGAAGTGGGACCGGGAGAGATGGTTGTCATTGATAAAGATGGAATAAGATCTACCAAAATATTACCAAATAACCGGAAAGCTTTTTGTATTTTTGAGTTTGTTTATTTCGCTCGTCCGGATAGCACTATATACGGAGCAAATGTAGCTTTAAGCCGGCAAAAAATGGGTCGAAGATTAGCCCGGGAATATCCGGTGCAGGCAGATATAGTCGTTCCGGTTCCGGATTCAGGCATTTCTGCAGCCATCGGTTATACCGCCCAATCAGGTATTCCTTACGAAGAAGGTTTGATCAAGAATCGTTATATCGGGAGAACTTTTATTCAACCCGAACAATTAATTCGGGATTTTGGCGTGAAAATAAAACTATCTCCCATTAAAGAAATAATAAAGGGTAAGAGAGTGATACTGATCGATGATTCCATTGTCCGGGGAACTACCAGCCGAAAGATTGTAAAATTAGTAAAGGATGCAGGAGCCAGGGAAGTTCATGTGCGAATAAGTTCTCCACCTATTTTCTTCCCCTGTTTTTACGGGATAGATACGCCAAATAGAGAACATTTGAGAGCTTCAAATCATACCTCAGAGGAGACGAAAAAGTGGATAGAAGCAGATAGTCTGGGTTATTTGAGCATAGAAGGGCTGTGCAGTGTTTTTGATAAAATCCCTGCTGATAATTTTTGTTTAGCTTGTTTTAATGGAAAGTACCCGACGTAAAATAGTATATAGTATTTAGTATATAGTATATAGTATATAGTATATAGTGAAGAAAATAGAAGTCAAAAAAGAAGTAATAAGTGATGAGTAGGGGCTCGATTCATCGAGCCCAATATGACACTAATTAAAGAAAGGAAAATTTAACTGATGGTAAAATTTTACAAAGATGCTGGGGTAGATATTAGCCTGGCCAATCAGATAGTTGAAAAAATAAAACCATTGATCAGTAAAACTTCTATTCCCGGAGTGTTAGGTGGCATCGGTGGATTTGGCGGATTATTTTCTTTGGCAGAACATAAATATAAAGAACCGGTCTTGGTTTCCGGAACTGACGGAGTAGGGACCAAATTAAAGCTGGCCTTTGCTCTAGATAAACATGACACGGTTGGTATAGATTTAGTGGCCATGTCGGTGAATGATATCATTACCTGCGGGGCAAAACCTTTATTTTTTCTGGATTATATTTCCATTGGGAAACTATCAGAAAAAGTGGTTGTCGAACTTGTAAAAGGAGTGACTGAAGGGTGCAAAATGGCAGGTTGTGCTTTATTGGGCGGAGAAACTGCAGAGATGCCCGGATTTTATGCAGGAAACGAATATGATTTAGCCGGTTTTGCCGTGGGAGTTGTGGAGAAAAGTGAAATCATCGATGGCCGAGAGATTCAAGAAGGAGATTCGGTGATAGGCATTGCTTCTAACGGGTTACACAGTAACGGTTTTTCCCTGGTGAGGGAGGTTTTATTTGAATCTAAAAAATATAAAATGGACGATAAACTACCCTTTTTTGAGAAACCTTTGGGTAGAGAATTACTTAGACCGACTAGAATTTACGTTTCCCCGGTTTTACATTTGTTGGAAAAATATAAAATATTAGGGATAGCTCACATCACCGGAGGAGGGATAGTAGAAAATATTCCCCGTATTTTACCTGAAGAAATTTCAGTTCGGATAGACCAACAAAGCTGGCCTACACCTTCTATTTTTAATTTCATTCAAGAAGAAGGAGAAATTTCTGATGGGGAGATGTATCAGACTTTTAATATGGGGATAGGTATGGTATTAATTGTTTCCCCAAATGACGCTTCGAAAGTGATGGATGAACTTAAAATGGCAGAATACAATTCTTACCTTATCGGTAAAGTGATAAAAAGAGAATAAATGACAACTTTGGTGCCTGGCACAAAAGTTGTCATTAAGGAGAAGATTATGATTAATATCGGAGTATTGGCTTCAGGCAGAGGGACAAATTTACAGGCGATCATTGAGGCGATTGAAGAAGGTAAAATTGCCGGTGAAATTAAAATTGTGATTAGCGATAATCCGGATGCTTATGCCCTAAAAAGAGCCCAACAATATCTTATCGATACCCGTTATATCGATTTTAAGGAATTTAAAAACAGGGAAGAGTACGATAAAGAGATCATCAAAACCCTGAAAGAAAAAAAAATTGAACTGGTCGTTCTGGCAGGGTATATGAGAATTTTGAGCCCTTATTTTATCAAAACCTATCAAAATAAGATCATGAATATTCATCCTGCCTTACTCCCTTCTTTCCCGGGATTGCACGCCCAGGAGCAAGCCGTGGAATATGGTGTAAAAATTTCCGGATGTACCGTTCACTTCGTGGACGAAGGAGTGGATTCCGGTCCTATTATCCTGCAAAAGGCAGTAGAAGTGAGTGATGATGATACCGAGGAATCTTTGGCAGAGAAAATCTTAAAAGAAGAACATCAAATATATCCCCGGGCAATTCAGTTATTTTCTGAAAGCAGATTGATGATTAAAGGAAGAAGAGTCTTTATTAAGTAATCCAATTTTTATAAGAGAGGTAGAGCGGGAATGAAAGTATTGGTCATTGGCAGTGGAGGAAGAGAGCATACTTTAGTGTGGAAAATGACTCAAAGTCCGAAAGTTTCTAAAGTGTATTGTGCACCGGGCAATGCAGGAATTTCTAATTTAGCCCAATGTGTAAATATTGATGCAGACAGTATAGAAAAATTAGTTGGTTTTGCCAAAAAGGAAAAAATTGATTTAACTGTAGTGGGACCGGAGTTGCCTTTGTCCCAAGGAATTGTCAATGAATTTAATCAACAGGGCTTAAGGATATTCGGTCCGAATAAAGAGGCTGCTGAAATTGAATCAAGTAAAGTCTTTTCCAAATATTTATTAAAAAAGTACAATATCCCTACTGCAAATTACCAGGTCTTTCAAAATAGCGAAAAGGCACTCGCCTATATACAACAACAAACTTTTCCTTTGGTCATTAAGGCAGATGGATTGGCAGCCGGCAAAGGCGTATTTATTGTAAAGAATTTGTTTGAAGCGAGAGATGCCCTAAATGCACTGATGGAGGAAAAAAAATATGGAGAAGCAGGCAGGCAGGTCATCATAGAGGAATTTTTAGAGGGAGAAGAGGTATCGATCTTGGCATTTTGTGATGGAAAGACTGTGGTACCCATGGTTTCCTCCCAAGACCACAAAAAGATATTTGATAATGACCTGGGGCCCAATACCGGTGGGATGGGAGCTTATTCCCCGGTGCCCTTTTATCCTGATGAGTTTAAAAAGAGAGTTTTAGAAGAGATTTTAAAACCTACTGTAAAAGGTTTACAGAATGAAGGGAAAGAGTATAAAGGAGTCCTTTATGCCGGATTGATATTAACCAAAGAAGGTCCCAAGGTTTTAGAATTTAATGCCCGCTTTGGTGACCCGGAAACTCAAGTCATATTACCGAGATTAAAAACAGATTTAATCGATATATTGAATGCAGTCATCAACAGTACGCTTCATAAGATCAATATCGAATGGGAAGATAATGCTGCAGTATGTGTGGTGGTGGCTTCTGGGGGATATCCGGAGAAGTATCAGAAAGGAAAAGTAATTAACGGTTTGGAAAAATTGGAAAAAATGAAAAATATGATAGCCTTTCATGCCGGCACCAAATTTCAAGAAGGCAGGGTCGTTACTTCAGGAGGAAGAGTTCTGGGGATAACTGCCTGGGATGAAACGATATCTAAAGCAAAAGAGAAGGCATATAAAGGAATAGAAGAAATTTATTTTGAAGATATGTATTACCGAAAAGATATTGCCGCCAAGGCTATAAAGGAGAAAAACAAATGACCAAAATAAAACGCGCTTTAATCAGCGTATCCGATAAAGAAGGACTTATTGATTTTGCTAGAGGCCTGGAAAAATCAGGCATCGAAATTATTTCTACCGGAGGAACAGCCCGGCTATTAAAAGATGCCCAGATCAGAGTGAAATTAATTTCCGAAGTAACCAATTTTCCAGAGATATTGGATGGCAGGGTCAAGACGCTTCATCCTTTGATTTTCGGAGGGTTATTAGCGAAAAGTGATAATTCCCTGCATCAAGAGCAGATAGCAGCTCAGCAGATAGAACCAATCGGCCTGGTTGTGGTAAATTTATACCCTTTTCAAAAGACAATTTCTAAAGAAGAGGTAAAATTAGAGGAAGCCATCGAGAATATTGATATTGGCGGACCTTCACTTTTACGCGCATCAGCCAAGAACTATCCAGATGTCGCTGTCGTCATCAATCCCCGGGATTATCCTATCATCTTGGAAGAATTAGAGAAAAATCAGGGAGAAATATCTTTAGAGACTAAAAAGAGATTAGCCACCGAGGTATTTGAACATACTTCATTTTATGATAGTATCATTTCTCAATATTTAAGAAAAAATCTGCTCAAAGAATCGACTTCTTTCCCCCATACTCTAAATTTACTGGGCGAAAAAGTTTCAGACCTGCGTTATGGAGAAAATCCCCATCAATCTGCATCTTTCTACAAAGATGTGTTGGTAAAAGAGGCCAATCTGGGAGATGCAGTACAATTGGGAGGCAAAGAATTGTCTTTTAACAATCTAGTAGATTTAGGATCGGTCCTGGAGATAGTGAAAGATTTTCAGGAACCTACCGTTGTCTTTGTAAAACACACTAACCCCTGCGGATTAGCCAGCGCATTGACTATTGAAGAGGCCTATAAAAAAGCTTACCAGGGAGATCCTCTTTCTGCTTATGGCAGCGTTATTGGTATTAATAGGGTGGTGGGGAAAAGTTTGGCCGATTTAATTGATGAAACCCCTTTTGTGGAAGCAGTACTGGCACCGGACTTTGAAGATGAAGCCCTCACTATCTTAAGACAGAAACAAAATCGCCGCTTAATAAAAGTGGGAGAATTAAAAAAGAGAGATGTCGGAGTAAAAGATATTAAAAAAATATCCGGTGGATTTCTGGTTCAGGATAGAAACATAAAAGAAATCACTATAGAAGACCTGAAAGTAGTAACCAATAGAAAACCAAATCGAAAAGAATTGGAAGAGCTCTTATTTGCCTGGAAGGCAGTCAAACAGGTCAAATCAAATGCCATTGTTTTGACCAAAGATAAGCAATTAGTAGGAGTTGGTGCCGGCCAGATGAGTCGGGTAGATTCGGTTTTAATTGCCGTCAGAAAATCAGAAGGTCGTTCCAAGGGTTCTTATCTCGCCTCCGATGCCTTCTTTCCTTTTAGAGATGGGATAGATGAGGCGGCCAAAGCGGGAGTAACCGCTATTATCCAACCCGGTGGGTCGAAGCGAGACGAGGAAGTAATCGTTGCTGCTAACGGACAGAATCTGGCAATGGTCTTTACCGGGACAAGATGTTTTAAACATTAATTTTAATTAACTAACTTTTTATATCATTCCCGCTCCCTTGTTCCCTCCCCCTTGAGGGGGGAGGGTTAAGGTGGGGGTGATTGTCATTGCGAAGCGTAGCGATGCGGCAATCTCCATTTCCTTAAACAAAAATTAAAAATTGTAAACTGATAACTGAAAAACTTTTCTTCCAAAAAAGAAGGATTTTATAAACCTTTTGTCGAATATAAAAATATAATGTTTTAAAAGGAAATGGAGTCCGCCTGTAAAAATATGACCCGGTACTTTATAAATTATGCAAAATATTTTTAACAATTATATCCAATCAATTTCTTCTAAATTTTCTCACCCGGAAACAAGTGAAATGGGTTACCGTGCCGATTTTGAAATTTTACTAAAAGGTATTTTTGAATCAATCAAGGTCAAACGTGTAGATCATGACCCCAAAGCCAGACAGGGGAACAAACCGGATTTTATTGTAATTAATAAAGATGTGCCCCTTTTATATATAGAAGCAAAAGACATCGGAATATCTCTAGATAAAATTGAAAAATCAAACCAAATGGCACGATATTTTGGTTATACAAATTTAGTTCTTACCGACTATCTAGAATTTCGATTTTACAGAAATGGCCTTCCCTATGAGGAACCAATTAAAATAGCAAGTTATGATTTAAAAAATCGAACCATTGCTCCACTTCCAAAAAATTATGAGCATGCAGCAAAAACACTGCTTGATTTTACCCAGTCACAAAAGGAACCCATAAAATCAGGTAAACATCTCTCCAAAATTATGGGAGGAAAAGCGCAAAGAATCAGAGACAACATAAGACATTTTCTGATTTCTGATTCAGCACAAAATAAAGAACTGGTTCATATTTATAAGGCGATCAAGAAAATGCTCGTGCACGATCTTACCATAGATACTTTTTCGGACATGTATGCACAGACCTTGGTTTATGGATTATTTGTTGCCCGATATTACGATGATTCGCCAGATACCTTTAGTCGTCAAGAAGCTCGTGATCTTGTGCCCGCATCTAATCCTTTTCTTCAGCACTTTTTTGATCACATTGCCGGTCCCAATTTTGATAAACGCCTAAGCTATATCGTTGATGAGCTTTGCTTGGTTTTCCAGCATGCCGATACCAAAAAACTTATAGAGGAATATATGGGCGATGCCGATCCGGTAATTCATTTTTATGAGGATTTTTTAAAGGAATATGACCCTGACTTACGCAAGAAAATGGGTGCATACTATACGCCCCTTCCGGTTGTGCGATTTATTATTCATTCAGTCGATCAAATTTTACAAAAGGATTTTAATCTTGAAAATGGGTTGGCCGATACATCAAAATTGCCGAACGGTAAGCATCGTGTTCAAATTTTAGATCCTGCTGTTGGAACAGGAACATTTATCAGCGCCACCATCCGTATCATATACGAACGCCTTAAAAAGCAAGGGCAAGAGGGGCGATGGCCTCCTATGTACATAATGACCTTTTACCGCGCTTGCACGGTTTCGAACTAATGATGGCACCCTATACTATCGCACATCTAAAGTTGAGCTTGGCTTTCAAACAAACCGGATTTTGGAAATTTCATAGACGATTGGGTATTTACCTCACAAACTCTCTTGAACAGAGTGAAGCGCAACAAAATCTTTTGTCATTTGGATTTGCTGAAAGTATCGCAGAAGAAGCCAGGGAGGCTGATAAAATCAAAAGCGACACACCTATCATGGTTGTTATTGGAAATCCACCATATAGTGTTAGCTCTTCTAATAAAGGCGATTGGATACAAAATCTAATCAAAGATTATAAAATAGGGCTCAATGAAAAAAACATACAACCACTTTCAGATGATTACATAAAGTTTATTCGCTTTGCCGAAAATTTTATTGAAAAAAATAAAAGCGGCATCGTTGCGATGATCACCAATAATTCATTCTTAGACGGAAGAATACATAGACAAATGCGCAAGCACCTACTTGAGACTTTTGATAAGATTTATATCCTCGATCTTCACGGTAATTCAAAGAAAAAAGAAAGAATACCGGACAGCGGTAAAGATGAAAATGTTTTTAACATCATGCAGGGCGTTTCGATTTCTATATTCGTACGCAAAACAGACAAAAAGAAGGCACTCGGTATAGTTCATCACGCCGAAATCTATGGCAAAAGGGAAGATAAATTCAAAATGCTTAGTGAATATCATTTAGAAACAATGAAATGGAAGAATGTCAATACTTCTGAGCCCTATTATTTTTTTGTTCCGAAAGACTTCAAAGGGAATGAGGAGTATGAAAAAGGATTTAAGGTGGATGAATTGTTTAATAAATGGGCATCAGGAGTTGCAACCGGCCAGGATAATTTAGTTGTTCAATTTACTATTGGAGAGATAAAAAAAGTTCTCGAATCTTTCGATAGATTTTCAGAGGAAGAAATAGCGAACAAATATAATGTTAGTATACAAAAAGTAAAATCGGTTAAAAGGGATTTGCCTAATGTCATTGGAGAGTATACACCTTTTTTATATAGGCCGTTTGACTTGCGCTATATGTTATATTCTCCAAATAGTGAGGGTGTTTTACAGAGACCAAGGCCAGAAGTTATGAAACACCTCATACGTCCCAATATTGCTTTGGTAACAAAAATTGGGCAGGATTTCGATTCTGCGCCAGCCCTTGTTGCTTCTCATCCCATAGATAGAAGATTTTATTCTAGACCCGGTGTGCAAGGAGCAGATTATATTTTTCCTCTTTTATCCTGTAAACAGCTCACGTATTCCGAATTTAAAAAAAGAAATAGTTACTGCGATTGAAAAAATTGTTGGCAAAGTTTCACCCGAAGATATTTTCGACTATATCTACGCCGCTCTGTACTCACCAAACTATCGCGAAAAGTATAAGGAGTTTTTAAAAATTGATTTTCCGTGCGTGCCATATCCGAAAGATACAAAAAATTTCCAAAAATTGGTCGCATTTGGAGCAGAATTGCGCTCTTTACATCTCCTCGAATCGCCAAAAGTAAATCAATTCATAACAACTTATCCCATCGCTGGTTCTGATACTGTTGAAAAATTAGTTTATAAAAACGGAAAAGTATTTATCAATACCGAGCAATGCTTCGGCAATGTTCCCGAAGTAGTATGGAATTTTTATATCGGTGGTTATCAACCAGCACAGAAGTGGCTAAAAGATCGCAAGGGGCGGACTTTGAAGAATACAGATATCGAGCACTATCAGAAAATAATTGTAGCGCTAGTAGAAACTAATAGAATTATGAAAGAAATTGATAAAGTTGCGGAGTTTTAACAGTAGAAGGTATATAAAATTGGAGTAGTCCATGATTAATTTTGATGATTTGATAAAATATGAAAACGAAAATACATGCCTAGACTTTAAAGCAATCCAGTATGAAAAAAGTCAATACGAAGAGCTTATCAAGGATATTATGTCTATGGCAAATGCTGATGTCGAAAATGATAGATATATCATAATCGGAGTAAAGCATAAACCCTCTGGTGATAGAAAAATGTTAAACATTAAAAAAGGGGAGTTCATAGATTCCGCTATCTACCAACAGATAATTAGAGAAAATATTGAGCCGGACATAAAACTAGAGTACTTTCCTTATGAACACGAGGGTAACCTTTTGGGTATTTTCAAAATATCTAATTGCTTTAATCAACCATATATGATGAAAAAGGATTTTGGAAAATTGAAAAAAGGTGATTCTTTTATTAGAAAAGGCACTCATGTATCGAGAATGATGAGAAGAGACCATGACGCAATTTTTGAAAAGAAACTAAAAAAAGATAAATTCGATGGAAAAATACATTTAAGCTTTTCTGGATATGGCTCAAGTCATGAAATAGAGTTGATGGTAACCAGTGACATTAAATTACCTTCTCAACGAGCTGCCGAGAAGATTATAAAAATAATCAAAGAGAGAAAACAGGTAGTTAAAATGAAGACTCAAGAAGCCGCTTTTACAGGAATATCTGCTATTTTCGAATCACAACAAAGATTCGCGAAAAGCCTACGTAGTATAACAGCCAATCCTTTTTCTCCAATTCCATATGAACAAAGAACCTTGGAAGAACTTCAGAATAATTTGAAGGAGGTTGACCAAACATATCGTGATGATGATTCTTACACCCTTTTCGAATTAAGTTCTCACAAAATAAATATTAGCATATTGAATGAGGGGCACACATATATAGAAGATGCTTCAATTCAATTACAAATTAAAAAAATAGAGGGGTTACTTGTAGCAGAAAAGGTTTACGTAGAACCTAAAAATGATATCAATAGTTTAGTAAATGCCCATGTTCCCTCATACGAATCCATAAATTATCCTGAAGTTAATTATACCGAATCTTCTATAGTTATTTATCAAACAATTGGAGACGTGAAACATCGTCTCCCCATTAATGCTTTTAAGGTACCAATCAGAATTGTGTTCTTAGACCAATTAGCGGGGAAAGTTGTAGAAATAAAATGTAAATTATTTGGGAAAAATCTTATAGAACCTTTAAATAAAATCCTAAGAATCAAATTAATTGCTCCCATTAAAAGCTAATAATGATAACAGACAGGATACAGTTGAACTAGCTCAATAATTTGGCGACTTTTAGCGAAAAATCTGTAGGATCTAAGGAGTTTATTAGCCGGATGGTTAAGGTTTTAAGGAAAACAAACCATAGAAAAATAGGTGTGTCAATATTTTAATTAAAAAAATTGAGGAGCGGAGAAAAAGTGATATTGTAAAATCCTGCAATAATGTCTAATAATTGAGGAGATTACTATGATAAAAAATAAAGAAACAATAGAACAAGAATTTAAAATACCAATTGAAGAATTATTTTCTAAGTTTGAAGATCATCTTAAAATAAAGAATAACACAAGAATTTTATTTTCTGGAAAATTTGGTATAGGAAAAACCTATTTTTTGAACGATTTTTTTAAAAACAAAAAAGAAGATTATGAGGCGTTTCACTTATTTCCAGTCAATTATCAAATTACCTCAAATGAAAATATTATTGAATACTTAAAGTACGATATTTTAGTTGAATTGCTGAAAAAAAATAAAAGCATTATTCAAAAAAATGATTATGACAGTTTAATAGATTTACAACGCGTACTGTATCTATGGGGAAAAGATAATTTTATGGAATCATTTAAAACAAGTGTTTCTTTGATTCCAAAACTAGGCAGACCTCTAAAAGATGTAATAGGGTTAATTGAAAATTTTTTGAAGTTCAAAAAAGATCTAGAGGCAGGAGATCAAAGTACCATTGATACTTTTTTAAATGAAATAAAGAAAAAAAGGATTTCAGAAACAGATCCTTTGAGTGAGCTGTTAAAGCAAAAGATTAAAAAACAAAAAAAGAAGAAACAAAGTGTGTTAATTTTAGATGATTTAGAGAGGGTTGATCCGGAACATATTTTTAGAATTATTAATATTTTTTTTGCCCACTTTGATTCACAAAATAAAGAAATCTCAAACAAATTTAGTTTTGATAAAATTATTTTGGTTGCAGATGTCCAAAATATAAAAAGTATTTTTCATTATAAGTACGGAGAAGACACAGATTTTAATGGGTACTTTGATAAATTCTTTAGTTTTGAAGTGTTTCAATTCAAAAATGAGGAAATTATTACAAAAATTATAGATCAAATTATTTCAAACTTTCAAATCGAAGATACTGAATATTTAAAAGGGGCATTGGGAGAGATGGGATATGCAAGATTATTTTTAGAAGATATTTTAAAAAAATCATTAGAACTAACAGGAAAAGAAAAACTTAATTTAAGACAATTGTTAAAAGGAATAAAATACCTTCTTCCTGCTTTTAGAAAAGGGCATTATAGAAAAGGATTTGTTCATGGTAGAGAGAATGTAGTTCCTCAAATTATAAACACAAGCATTGAAGCGCTTATTTCCATTTTTGGAGGATTAGATGATGATTTTATATCTGTTTTAAAGAATATTAAGCAAAATGTAAAATCAAAAATGAAAGACGAAAATGATGAAACATATGAAGAATTTTCAAAATATCTTTTGAATAAAATCTTTACTTTTGATAAAAAGACAGAGAGCTTAGAATATTTGCGGAATAATTATGCAATAGAGTCTAAAAATGGCGAAATACAAAAAATTACTTCTAACAATTCTAAAATAAATGCTGGATATCAATTTTACGATATATTGATTGTATATATTCAAATAAAATTATATAAATAGAAAAGGGAAATGTTATTCCAAAATAACACCTTCCATTTCTATGGCTACATAGAAAGATTAAAACTCGATTTCCTTTCTGTCTTTTTATTTTATTAGACTTATATATCTATTCAATACCTGTTGTAATCTAAAAAGAAGCCCCACTCTTTCTCTCTCTACTTAAATATTGTCATATTAGGATGACTTTTCTCTAATATTTGTAAAACAAGGGGACGGTTCTCCATTCCTATTTACTTCTTAAAACCCTTTATTTATAAGGGTTTAAGGCCTCCTTCAGGAATGCCCTAAAAACGCACTTCAGATTTCGAAAAATCAGCAATTACGACCCCCATTTTTGGCCTATTTTTACCTCCCCGAAATCCTAAAATCCTTATAAATAGCCACTTTCAGATTTTGAGATGAGAGAATTTTAGTTAAAAAAGTACCATTTTTGAGGGGTAAAGTATCGGTTAAGGCAAAATTTTCTCGTAGAAGCAATCCTCGCATTATTCTCTTGAAACCCTTATTATATAAGGCTTTCAAGAGGTTATTTTTCCACATGTTTTCCACATTTTCCCCAGATATAAGTAAATGTTATTAGTTTTAATCCCTTTGTCATTATGGCAGATTCTCCGCACTACTCCATCTCATCCAATACGGGAAGCATAGGGGTGCCAATTTGTGTGTAGACGCAAATAGATCATACAAATAAAAACCTAGGAATACGTTCCCTGGGTTTTTATTTAATAAATGAAATTTTTATTGCCGAAGCACGCACCGCTAGCGATAAGATGAAGTTTAGAGGAATAGTAGGCTATACTTCTGTTTCAGAAGCTGGTGCGATAGGCACTGGTAGATACATGCTCAATAGAAGACCAAAAAGTTGACACCGCATTTTACATATGATACACTTATGTCATAATTATGAAAAGCAAAAAAAACCTTTTAGAACAGCTTAAATATTTGTCCTATTTCAGTAAGAATACCGTTTATCAGCTTGGCAAGCAGTTGGGGCTTAAAGATTCTACGGTTAAAACATATATTAGCCGGTTTTTAAGGTACAAGGAAATTATTCAGCTTAAAAACGGCCTTTATATGACTACGAATTTTTTTGAGAAGAATAAAAACGATGTTTCCTATTCGTTTTATCTTGCCAACGTCATTCGGACGCCATCTTATGTGAGTTCGTGGACAGCCTTGCAGTATTACAATCTTACCACAGAGGCAATTTATTCAGTTACTTCGGTAACACCGAAAGTGACAAGAGATTATCAGACCAAAGTCGGTAACTTTTCTTATCAGTCGATCAAAAAAGAACTTTTTTCAGATTTTTCTCTGATAAACGGAAAGTTTGATTTTTTTATCGCTTTGCCCTCAAAGGCACTGTTTGATTTGCTGTATTTCCGGACGAATCAGTTTCGCAGTAAATCGGCAAAAAATATAAAAGTATTAATTGAGGAATTGCGTATAGAAATTGATGAAATGGATAAAAATGAGCAGGAAAAATTTTATACAATGATTAAAAAATATGAGTGAACAGATCACGACAATCTTAAAAAGAAAACTTGAGGATCTTACTACTTACGGCGGGCTGGATGCGGAAACGCAACGTAATGCGCTCAAAGAAGAGTTACAGTATTACGTTCTTAATTTTATTTGCCACCATACGGATTATAAGAGTTGGATCATGTACGGCGGTTCGGCTCTACGCATCATCCACGGGCTTGATCGCATGTCGGTGGACCTTGATTTTGAAATTTCCCATGCAGTAACCGAGGAATTTTTAGAAGAACTGAAAAAGGAAATCGAGAAACACTTTCTTAATACCTATGGTGCAGGAACTGATTTTATGACTGCCAAAATTACCACCGGCCGCGGGTTGCTGCTTAAATTCCATGTTGGAGAAGAGCTCAGTTTTGGTCATTCGTCAAAGCAGGTACACGTAAAAATTGATCTTAATCACTTTGTCGCTTCCGAAACGGTTACGGAACGTCGGCCAATCAACCGCGATCAGCTGTCATTT
>Ga0307428_1000693_pt1 | contig 19677 bp, 14 predicted proteins | sample SalMarWE160240MG_FD_202161 | JGI IMG/M metagenome (GOLD analysis project Ga0307428, IMG submission 202161) | Salt marsh sediment microbial communities from the Plum Island Ecosystem LTER, Massachusetts, United States - WE1603-240 | ecosystem: Environmental > Aquatic > Marine > Intertidal zone >...
ATATTTTCCTCTCGCTCTAATAAAGGTATAAACTGGGCTCGCTCCATTAAATGCTTTAGTTTTTGTGGTGGAAAATTGAATAGAGATAAAAATAGGTGTCCGCCTAATATGCCACGAGTACCCCAGGTCCTTTTCCCATTTCCATTAATATTTTATTTGTTAAGTTTAATTTTTTAAAATCAAAACCTACACGAAAATAACAGTCGTCAGGGGGACGGTTCTTCTGACAACCACCTCACGGAAACCCTTATAAAATAAGGCTTTCCGTCCACATCCAAAATAAGCCATTTTAAGCTATCTTAAACGGCTATTTCAAAAACAGGAACAATCACCTTAGGCAACCTCAAGAAACGCAGCTACGGCAATATTTTGCTAAAACCCTTATTTTGTAAGGCTTTTAGCCTCCTAAAAATGCTACTTTTATCCATTTTTTGCCCCATTTTCTCCCTATTTTGGGCCACTATCAACATCCTATATAACAAAAAAACGCAGAAACCGTTATGTTTACTGCGTTTTAGAGCCTTGCCATTTTTCCTATAAAAACTGATAATGCTCTAATTCCATATATGTTTATTTCCCTTACTTAGCTAAAAAACAGTTTTTCTGTTCCTCTATTTTTCTCTTTATTAATTAAACCGTCCCCTACTATGCTCAGGAAAGTCTTGTAAAATAAGGTTTTATGGATTACAAAAGCCAAGGGCTGATATTTATCTATATATGGTGGAGGCAAGTAGACGAGTTTCGCAACTTTTGTATGTGTGATGAGACTGAAAAAATATATCATAAGTTAGAAGAAGTAATTGGTGTCTGTTAGGATTTAAAAAATACTAAAAAAGGCAGAAACTTCAATTAAGAAGTCCTGCCTTTTAATTTTCTTGGCTATCTTTATTGGAAGTGATGTCAATAAAAATAGGGTCCCTATTTTTACTCCTTACGGAATATTTTGTTTTTATCAGCTTTTTATAGATTCGGAATTAATCCTTCATATATTTTCCAGCTACTGCCAGTTTTTTCCAAATACCCGGTAATACTCCCGCTATTTTCATCAAAATAACTCCCTGCAGTAAAAGTGGAATCAAAATAACCATACACGCTAGCATAATTCCCATTAACAACAATATTGTTTATATTTGTATTGATATTTAAATTTCCAGGACCGTACCAATTTTCAACATTATTAATAGCATCTTCAAGCTCAGAAACTTGATTATATGCTTCTGAATCGTAGATACAATAACTTCTTGCCTCATTCCAATTTTTATTATTTAAAGCAGAAACTACTTTACTACAAATACTTTCTATTTCCTCTTCATCATTATGAGTAATTTGGTCTAATTCATCTTCTATTTCGTAAATACCTTCAAAATAGAAAATAAGCCAAACACCTCCAATCTTTTCTAAAAAATACTTTTCGGAACCACTTGCGCTTGCATCTATTGTAAAATCCTCAGTGCCTATAACACAGGTCATGATACAAGAGCCGGAGCTATCGTTAAAAGTTACAGTAACCATCTCTTCTGAAACACCCTCTACAACTTCAATCTCTGGGTTAATTGCCGCTCCGCTACATTGATAAGTAAATTGATCACACATATCGTACAGCTGATCAAACAACGATTTATACTCTTCAACAGAAGTATAGGCTACAGAATTCGGGACACAATATGTCTTCGCTTCTTCCCATTTTTCATTATTCATTGCATTGGAAAATCCATCAATTGTATCGAGAACTTTATTTTCTTCATTTATAGTAATAAAATTTCCTATTCCGCTTATAACCACTCCTGCACAATCCCAACCTGTGCACGTCCAACCCTTATATATTATATTAGCCTGACTAGCTAATACATTTTCACTTGCATAAATAACTGTACTGACAAGCATTGAAACCGCCGCTGCCGCTGCTATAGCTGGACTTGCAGTAACAACTACTACGGCACCAACAGCAAGGCCTACAATGAAACCCACAGTCTTTAATGTCTCCCCAACTTGGAAGTTACCTCGTATTGAACTTCTTTCTAATTGAGATAATTGCTTTATCTGCGTCATCATCTGTGAATCAAGTTCTACTGTTTCAGGACCACTGATTAAATTATCTTCATTATCATAAATGCTGATTTCAACCGTAGTATCAGTGTAATTACTATAAATTACTTTAGTTCCATTCAAATCTGTTAAGCTAAATGGTAAGCCATCATTATCTAGTTCAATAAAAAGGCTTTCATCGTTTTCTGCAGTATAGGTTATACCAGTTATTTTCTTAGGTGTACCATCTGCATTTTTTTCTCCCAAAGCTATTATTGATTCCCCATTATCTTTAACTGCAAAGACAAGGACATTCCCTGTTGGATCACTATCATAGGCCAAAATAATATCATCTAAACTAATGTCTTCTTCATCATCGGGAATAACGGGGTTTACATTATTTCCTCCACAACCAACTAAACTATTTAACAATAAAACGATTAAAAGCAATGAAATTATTTTTTTTAACATAATTAATTTCTCCTTTAAATTAATATTTTTTAAGTAAAAGGCAATGTATTTTTTTAAATAATTTTCACCCTCCTTTCTTCGGATATATTTTAAGACTAATCTATTTAAATTTCTTTTCCATTTTCATTTAGAAAAATATAGGCTTCCCATTTATTTTATTTTTAATCAATTAAATCACATTACCCTTTATTATTTGAAATTTTTGCTAATCTTTTATTGATACCGTTCTATTACAAATAAACAAAAGGACAGAGTAAGAGAATAGCATCATTATTCTCTTACTCTGTCCTTTTACCTGAAAGATTCTTCCTAAGAAATTAGGAGATAGTTCTTTAGAGTAAACTCTGTAAAGGTTTTCCTAAAGATTAGGAATTGCCCCATCGGTGCTTCTTGGTATAAAGCTCTCCAGAGTGCTGTCCGGTAACGGTTCTTTTGCCTGAAAGTTTGGATAGGTTTGGTATCTTACCTCTTCGGCTCTTTTTCTTTTATGATGGAAAGAAAAAGTCTCTCCTGTTACCTTCATACAGAATACAATATTTAATTTTAGGTTACGTAATGATAGAAGATTGATGGTTGGATGGTTAGTATGGTTAGGATATGTTACTTGGTGGGTCTCTTGGGATAGAGAAAGAGTGTTATTCTTAGTCTAAATCTTAGATAATATAGCTATTTATTTTAGTATAATGCTGTTATAGATATTCTGCTTAGATGAAAATAGGCTTATTAATTTTTTTTATTCATTATTTTATATATACTATACAACTTATTAAAAATCCTTCTTTTTTTGAAAAATAATTTAAAAAAATAAAAAAGCCCTTCGACGAAATGACTGAAAGGCTTTATTTATAAGGATTTGGTGGAGTGTAGTAGACGAGTTTCGCAACTTTTGTATAAGCAATGAAACCGAAAAGGTGTATCAAAAGTTAGAGGAATTAATTAATACTTGATATTATTATTGATTATTAAACCCCCTTCAAAACGTTAGAAAAAGTTACCGAATTATTGAGCTAGTACATTTCATAATCATCAATATGAAGGTTCTTATTAGTATGTTTTCCGATAAAGAAGTATCCGCTGTTATAAAATTTATCTTCTAAAAAGGAATAGATAGAACCAAAATCTTTTCCCTCGCATAAAATAAAAAATAAAAATGTAGATTGCTTGCTTTTGGGATCTAAAAGAAGTTTTGCTAAGTTTTGAAAGTTAGAATTGCTTTTGATTTGATCTAGTCTTCTCAGGTTAAACAAATATTTATATTGGGGATATCTTCTTCTCGATAAGATCTAACTAAATAAGCATATTCATATCTTCCTGATTTAGTAATTTTGATAAACGTGTTATATTATACTACATACTTTTGTATTATAAAGATTACATTCTTATTTTAAAGCTTTTGATTTCATATGGTCTGATTTTAAATTCAAATTTATTTTCATCAAACTTTACTTCTTCTATTTCTTCTTCTACAAGGTTACATTCTAAAACATTCTTTATTCTATGTAGCAATTCAACTTTTACAGTATCCCATTGATTGCCATATTCATAAAATCTTAAAATTAAACTATTATCATCCTCCGCCTTCTTAATAGTATCCAATATTACACTGTTAGCTTTCATATTGACTAATGGACAGCTAATTGGCAGGCTACTCCCTTTATCTTTATTATTAGACACGGTAGCCAGTAAGGGATAATTTAATTCATGAGCCTCTTTGGTAGTCTCTCCCTCAAACCAATCACCTTGGTGTGGATAGAGACTATAAGTAAAGGAATGGTGGCCTTGGTCAGCCTCTGGATCTGGTTCAATCCCGGATTTAATCAAGGTTAACCTTAATGTATGACCCTTAATATCATAGCCATATTTACAGTTATTTAAGAGACTTACTCCATAATTCCGCTCAGAAAGATCAGCCCATCTTTGAGCAGCAGTTTCAAATTTAGCATAATCCCAACTGGTGTTCCAATGGGTAGGTCTCTCTACATTCCCAAATTGAATTTCGTAAGTAGCCTTTGTGGATCTAATATTTGCCGGAAAGGCCACTTTTAAAAGAATTTGGTGTTGATGCCAATCCACATTAGTTTCAAAATCAATTCTTCTTTTATCAGCATAGACTATCATTCTTTGTTCAATAACCGAATCCAAGAAACACCATTTAAATCTAATAACTCCTCGATCAGGGCCTGTTTCTTCTACCTCTATCTCTACCAGATCATCGATGATATATTTTTTCTCCTGATAATAAATATCAATATCCCAGGCATCAAAGCTCATCGGACGATCCTCAAAGGCTTGAAATACATTAGCCTTGCTTCCCTTTGGCAATATCTCCCTTTGAAATTCTTTATCATGCAGAGATATAATCTGACCTTTCTTATTTAATCTAATTTGATAGTATTTATTTTCTATCCTATCCTTTTCAATAATCAATTGATCCCGAATAGGCCAAATAATCTCCTCTTTCATCTCTTTTTTAATAACTTTAAATGCCTTATAACCTAGGGCGGGTATTTCTGGCATATAAATCATTAATTTTTTATCTTGACTGTCAATCTTTTTAGTAAATAATTTCTTGCCGTCTTCACTTATAAAAATTTTTTCAGATAATCCTTCTTCCCAGGGAATTGATATCCACCCTGTTCTTGACCAAGATAAAGGATTAAAAACAACTAATTTCTCTCCGTCTAAAGCGATATTTTTTGTTAATTCTCCCAGCGAATCTTTAAGCATCCTTTCCCCAGAACTCATCGCTTGATCAAATTCCTCAGCACTATCTTCGTATACCTCGCGGATAGAAGAACCTGGCAGAATATCATGGAATTGATTGCGAAGGATAATTTTCCAATTGTCATTTATATCTTTTTGTGGGTATTTATAATCATCAATCAAAACATCGGTAAGACTGCTAAATAGCTCAACATTATGATATAATATTTCACTAAAACGATTATTCTTTTTGATTTGAGCTTGCGATGTATAAGTCCCCCGATGGTATTCTAAATAAAGCTCTCCATCCCAAATAGGAAGATTAGGATTATCTTTTGTTTTTTCTTCTAAAGACTTGAAGAATGGTTCTGCTTTACTAAATTTAACCTCGGGTATACCTGGCAACTCTTGCATCTTATTACCAATTTCGATCATCTCTTTAGTCGGACCTCCACCGCCATCACCCCAGCCATAACTTAATAATAATTCATTATTAATATCCTTCTGATGGTAATTATCCCAAATTCCCTGCACGCTCTCAGGATTTAAAACACCGTTGTAAGTATAAAAGGGTTCTTCAGTCTCCCCCGGGGTAGTAATAAAATGGTTCAAAATTTCTGTTCCATCTATTCCGCGCCATCTGAAAGTATCATATTCAGGCCTATTGAATTGACTCCAGCTAATTTTAGTGGTCATAAAATATTTTAGCCCACTCTTCTTAATTATCTGCGGTAAAGCCCAGGAATAACCAAATACATCTGGCAACCACAAGATATTACAATCAACTCCAAACTTCTCTTTCATGTAACGAGTACCAAATAAAAACTGGCGTACCAAAGATTCACCGGAAGGAATATTACAATCCGCCTCAACCCACATACCTCCGGTTATTTCCCACCTTCCACACTCTATTTTTTCTTTAATTTTGGCAAAAATTTCCGGATAGTCTTCCTCAATAAATTCATATAATTGCGGGGTACTTTGTAAAAATTGATACTTCGGATATTGCTCCATAAGGTGAATAACCGTAGAAAAGGTACGGGAGCATTTCTCTCTCGTATGTTTTAGCCTCCACAGCCAGGCTACATCAATATGAGAATGTCCCACTACATTAACTATCGGTCTATTTTCTTTCTTAGGTTTGTATTCAGTTAATTCCTTTTTTAAATTTGTATTAGCTTTTTTAATAGATCTGTAAAACTCTTTGGAACCAGGTTTTCTAAAATCGATGGTGTTAATAGCTTTATTTAAAAACTTGAGTAAATTCCTATAATCAATACTGCCTTCTTCTAATACACTTATAGTTTTTAACATAGTTAACACTCTATAGTAGAAATCTTCGGTCTCCGCATCAATTTTGACTAAATTTGCTTGTTTGAATAAATGACTACTATCTTCTAAACCACTAAAGGCCTTAATGGCAATATTTATCCTGCCTTTAGTTATCCATTCTGGTTTTAGATAGACTTCATGATGATTCCTGTCTAAACCCTGAACCGAGTAACCATTTATATAAATCAGGGATTCGGCACCACTTAACCCCCCTCTATGTCCTTCACCAATAACTAGTTTTAGAGCTATTTTTTCTTTGCTCCATCCTTCAGGAATTAAGACCTGGGTTCTAAACCAAACCGTTACATCTTTTCCTCCCCAGCCATCTCCCACATTAATTGTATTCCAATTTTTATCATTAAAATCAACTTTATACGCCTCTGATATATCCCCTTGATAAAATTTAAATTCCTTAATCGGCACCTCATCTATATACACATATTGTTTCAAATCATCAATATAACGTTTTGCTTTTTCTTTGATGTAAAACATAATATATTATCACCTCCAACATTTTTAAACTTGCTAAAATTTATTACATAACCTTATAATTTTAAAATATATAATATGTTTCCCTTGTAAAGTCCGAATTTTTGTCATCCTCTTTTTCCCTACACCACAATTGCTTTGCCGCTTTTATAGTATATACTAACCACAATCTCGCCGAATAATTAGTAATATGAGTAACAATATAATATTTTTAGTTTAAATATTTATTCGCAGGATTAAATAATTTCCTATTCTTTTAATCCCGATATTTTAATACCTTCTATTAAATAACTTTGCGCAAAGAAGAAGAAAATTATTATAGGTACAATCGATGTAGTCGCTGCTGCCATCATCCAGTTCCAGTGCGTTCCATACCTATCTAAAAATTGAGGTAATCCAAGGGAAAGAGGATATTTACTTTCATCAGTTAAATATATGAGAGGACCCAGGTAATTGTTCCAGGAAGCAAGAAACTGAAACAGTGCAATTAAGAATAAAACAGGCTTGCATAAAGGGAGCATTACCTGTAAGAATATCTGAAATTCCGAAGCTCCATCAACTCTTGCAGCATCTAAAAGTTCGTCAGGTATAGTTTGAAAAAACTGTCTTATGAGAAATATATATAAAGGAGTCCCAAAAAAAGATGGGATTATAAGTGGCAAAAACGTATTAATCCAACCCAATTTTACAAAGATTATAAATTGTGGTATTACAGTAACAACAAACGGAATCATTACAGTCCCAATCATTACATAGAAGAAAAAATTCCTCCCCCACCAACGGAGTTTTGAGAAACTATAAGCAACAAGAGAACATGATAGTAGAGTCCCAAGGATAGTACCAAAGGTGATTACAAGACTATTTCTAAAGTATCTAAAGAAAGGAAAGTACTCTAAAGCTTTTTTGTAATTCTGAAAAATCAAAGGACTTGGGATTAACTTAGGTGGAGACAAAAAAAGATCATGATCTGCTTTCAGCGAAGTAGAAAGCATCCAAAAAAATGGAGACACATAAATTATTGTAATAATAAGTATCAAAACCATCCTACTACTAAACGATGCTAATATCTTGCTCTTATTTCTATTTCTGTATTTCATCTAATAAGTCTCTCCTCTCTCTAACCTATTGTTTAGTACCATAAAACACCCAACGGGCTGAAGTTGTAAAAATAAGCATTACTAAAATTAGGGATATTAAAAATAAAAACCAAGCCATAGCAGATGCTAAACCCATATTCATATATCTAAATGCATGCCTATAAAGATACATAACATATGATAGAGAGGCGTTGTTTGGGCCACCGCCTGTCATTATCTGAGGTAGATCAAATATTTGAAATGCTCCTATTGTTGCTATAATTAAATAATATAATGTTGCAGGGGAGATTATAGGAAGAGTTATTTTCCAAAACATCTGCCATTTATTAGCTCCATCAAGCATAGCAGCTTCATAGAGTTCATTAGGTATATCATTTATAGCGGCCATGTAAATCAAAGCAGTCGTTCCGGCACCCCATTGAGCTATAAGAACTATAGTAAACTTGACCCATTTTTCATCACTTAACCACAAGGGGCCATTAATACCTACATATGATAATAAACCATTGACAATACCAAAATATGGACTAAAAAACCATAGCGATATTGTTGCCATGGCGTATAAAGGGACCAGACTTGGTATGTATATTGTTCCTCTATAAAAATTCCGTCCCTTAAAAGGTTTCACAAGTAAAAGAGCTATCACAAGTCCCACAATTAATCCAATCGGCACTAAACCAGCAACGTATGCCAACGTGTTATAAAAAGCTTTTATAAAAAGTGAATCTTCGAAGAGTCTTGTATAATTTCCTGTCCCAATCCATTTTGGAGGGAGTGTAATATGGTATTCAGTAAAACTAAAAAATAATGATGCTAAGATTGGGTAAGCAGTAAAAATAACAAATCCAATAAACCAGGGGGATGCAAACAAAATTCCTACTAAATTATCTGCTTTCTTTTTAGCAGATAAACTTTTCTTCATAATATAATTCCTTACTCTATTTATTATTCATTTTACGAAATTTAAAAGTCTTGCCCATTGCCACGGGTTTGGGCAAGACTTTTACTTCCTTTTAAAAACACCAAGCGTTCTTTATTTGAGAGCCTTATCTAATTCCATCTGTACTTCATTTTGAGCGTCCCTGAGTGCTTGTTCAACACTCTTTTCTCCATAAAGCACATAATTCCAAGCCTCACTAAGTTTATCCCAAAGTAGAGCCCCTGCAGGTATAACTGGCCTACAATGTGCAGTTGGAAGTAAATCGGCAAACATTTTTTGGTCTGGATTTGCCTCAACTAACTTTTGTACAGATTCTTTTGATGCTGCAAAGTGATTGGTATCAACCGCATACTTAATTGCTCCCTTAGTTGTCATATAAACTAAGAATTCTGCAGCTTCTTTTGGATATTTAGACCCTTTAGGAATAACCAAACTCCAACCGCCGCACCAAGTACTATTTTCCTCACCATCTGGAGGAGAAGGAATAGCGGTTATTCCATATTCAAAGCCCTCAGGAGCGAATTGGATAATCTGACTTAAAAACCAGTTACCATCGATTCTCATAGCCTCTTTCCCTACAAGGAACATATCTATAGGCGCCGCGCCACCGGTTGCCGCTCCTCCTGCTCCTCCCCCCTGTCCATACGCTGCTCTGAATGTATCAATATTCTTTATACCATATTTACTTGCATAAGATTTTTCCCATTCAAGAGCTTTAACTATCTTAGGATCATCCGCAAATATAAGCTTTTTAGATTCTAGATCATAGAACTTGCCTCCAAATGCCCAGCCCCAAGTATAATGCCAACCTTGTCCGCTCCAGGGTACAAAACCTATTTGTTGTATCTGATTTCCTTCCATTATCGTAAGCTTATCTACATATTCATCAAGTTCAGAAATTGTTCTCGGCGGTTTATTCGGATCTAATCCTGCTTCCTTAAACATCTTTTTATTGTAGTAGAGAACACGAGCATCCGTATCCCAAGGTAGAGCATACAATTTTCCATTATAAGTTGCTTCTTCTACTGCAAAATCAAAAAATTCAGACTTTAATGCCCCAATATCCACACCCGCTTGAACAAGAAAATCCTCTAATGGCTCAAGAACCCCATAATTCGCTCTCTGGGCAACTGTAAATCTATCGAGGTAATAAACATCTGGTCCCGTCCCAGCTGCAACAGCAGTCATAAGCTTTGTAGTTTCAGTTTCTGTCCCTGGTACAAGTACAACTTTAACATTAATATTGGGATGTGTTTCGTTAAACTGCGCAGTAATTGCATCAATCGATTGATTATCTAATGGATTTTGCATGCTATGCCAGAAAACTAGCTCTACCGATTCGGCAACAGCCGAAATACTCAACAAACTTATCAATAAAACTACCAAAAATATTTCAATATAACGTTTCATCTATTTTACCTCCTTTAAAATTTTTTTCTTTACTCAACTTTTTCCAAAATTCGAAATTCTTCTTATATCAAATATTTTTTTATTTCCCCCCCCCTCCTTACATCTATGAATTTTTACTTTATATGTCTGGGTAAATTATTTGAATTTGACCACCCCCCTTTTTTTTAATACTTAAATGTTTTGGAATTTACTTTTCTCTATTTAGATATATTAAAAATACCTTCTCCGATTATTCCCTACCGGGATATCACTTTTTCATTTTAAAGCCTACTATTTTTATTTAAGGAAAATGTTAATTCCATATATTTTGGTGATTCCTTTCAGGATAAAATTAATTACTCGTTGAATGGATGAGGAGGAAGAGGCGGCCCGCCATCAGGCCATCTACTTTCACAATCTCCACTAGCCCAAGAATAGGTCCAATCACCACTACGATTCCAACAACGATAATTATATACTCCCGGGATCTTCCAGATATATACTCATATTCTTCTAATTTCGAATTCCACCAATTGTTTGATGCCTCGTACCACACACTGCTCCCCTAGTCATGTCTTATAACTACATCCATCCTGCATCAAAGAGACGCTCCATGACTGTAAAAGCTCGCTCATCAAGTAGATTACCATACATATCATATATCTGAGTCGTACCGTTTTGAACTAGTATTTCCTGAACATCTCCCTTTTTAAATACGTACGTCCATGTATTGGTAGCATTGTAGATAACTCTGACATCTTGGCCATAATAACAAGCAGGTCCCCAGCCAAGGTAACTCTGATCCCAATGGAACTCTCCCCAACTATAGTTGACCTGTCTCAACACCATTACCCCCAGCAAAAGCTACAAGCATTACAATCATCAAATTCAAGACTATTAATATGAACATTAGTTTTTTCATCATAATTCATCTTCTTAATTTTTATAAGATTAAAATGTAAATTTAATCATTTCAATACAATCAAGGGACATCGCCTCCTTTTTTTATTTCAGATTTTGATTATGTGATTTCCCATCTTATATGGAATTTAAATACCTTATAGCTTGATTAGAGAATATCGGTAAATATTAATTTTTAACCAAAATTCCTATTTTTTAAGCCATAAAAAAACAGAGCAAGAAAATAATGATATTACTCTCTTACTCTGTCCTTTTACCTGAAAGATTCTCCCTAAGAAATTAGGAGATAGTTCTTTATGAGTAAACTCTGTATGGGTTTTCCTAAAGATTAGGAATTGCCCCTTCGGTGCTTTTTAGCATAAAGCTCTCCAGAGTGCTGTCCGGTAACGGTCCTTTTGCCTGAAAGTTTGGATACTTTTAGTATCTTGCCTCTTCGGCTCCTTTTCTTTCATGATGAAAAGAAAAAGTCTCTCCTGTTACCTTCATACAGAATAGAATATTAAATTTTTAGTTACGTAATGATAGAAGATTGATGGTTGGATGGCTAGTATAGTGAGAGAGTATTAATTGGTGGGTCTCTTGGGATAGAGAAAGAATGCTGCTCTTAAGTTAAATCTTAGATAATATAGCTTTTTATTTTACTATAATATTAAATATTATTATAGATATTCTGCTTAGATAAAAAATACGCATGTTAAATTTTTTTTAACACAATGTTCTATTTGTATTATACTACAAGTCTATTTAAAAATCCTTCTTTTTTTGGAAAATAATTTAGAAAAATAAGAAAGCCCTTCAGCGAAATGCCTGAAAGGCTTTATTGATAAGCGTTTGGTGGAGGCTAGTAGACGAGTTTCGCAACTTTTGTATGAATAATGATACTGAAAAAGTATATCAAAAGTTAGAAGAAGTAATTGGCATCTGTTGAGAATTAAGTAAATAGAATAATTCTTAAAAAAGTTACCAAAATATTAACCTAGCACCCCTTCCCTATCTATCTAATTTATTGTGGCAAATCTGACGAAAGTTGCGTGGCCAGGCTGCTTGCCCACGCGCGAATCGCCACCCAATCCCGCAGGTCACTTGCCGGCATCTTCTTGAGGACGGGAATGAGATTATAGGAGAAGCGTAGCTTCGTCGGGTCGAACTTTCCGCCAACCATCTCAACAGAGATCGGAGTAAACCAGGGAAACTTCGCCAGTTTCAAATCGAATTTCGCTACCTGAAATTGCGACAGTTAATAATAGGATGAGTCAGTTATTTGTAGCTAATTTTTAATGAACCGCCGTATACCAAACGGTACGCACGTTGGTGTAAGTAGGAAGTAGATAATTAATTTATCTACTTCCTATTCGATTTTTACATATCCATGCCAATTAATTTACCTATCTTTGCGTAACTTTCTTCTAATTTATACTCAGGCATTTGCTGGAACTTTACCGGGAGACCCTCCTTGTTTTTTTCAAGAGCTTCCAATCCCGCTATTAAATCCTTTACTTTTTTAATTGGGGAACTAAATACTAGCTCATCATTTTGCGCCATAGCTCTTTTACGATCACCTATACATGGTATACTAACTTGAAATTGGTTATTTTGTATTACTGGTACGATAGAATAAACACAACCTGCATGACCAGAAAGTCTGCAATTAATATCATTCCCATCAATCCAATTAATTGCTATCATTATTTGAGTTAATTGGGTGGGATCACAATATAAAATTATTAAATCAGGTTCAAAAGTTGTTTTAGATAAAGGAGCGAAGGCAATTCCTTCATACTTACCCAATTCAAAATGAGGGAATGATTGGGCCCAATTTTTGCCCGCTTCTAAAGTTCGAGCAGTACCTGGAAAACGATTATTTCCTTCTAAAAAATATTGTGGAGCTTTGGCCAGTCCTAAACCAACAACTGGCTCAAAACACCACATATCCTCTTTTAACATAGCTAATGAAGTACCTTCTCTTCTAGAGATAGCAAAAGCTTGACATAATGATAAATGATAGCCAAAATCCTTTTTAGGTCTTTTGGCGTTAAACGGTATTTCTTTTTTATTTTTTAATAATTTTATCGCTAAAGCAAATGTATTTAATTTTAAATGGGTTTCTATTTTATTTCCATATTTATGAAGAATATTCAGTTCCATCGAATTAATTTTACCTTCCTTTCTGTAAATCTAAAATTATTTCAGCGGCTAATCTAGCTGCAGTAGCACAAACCATAGGACATTTATCTAGGCCACCATCCTTATACCATTCTACTCCATCTTCTTCATTTTTAAAATCATAATGCCTGCCTAATACTTTTTCTTGAATTTCAAAACAACGGGTAGTACCATATTTTTCTTTAAGTCTATTATACAATTTATAAGAATTTTCCATGACTCTCTTATACGTATCAAAATCTTCCAGCTTCTCTGAACCAATGGCTAATCCAATCGCCATAATACCGCCAGTAAGTGCACCACAAGTTTCTCCCATACGGCAAACACCACCCGCTAAACCTGTACTTGCCTTAAGAGATTCTTTAGCACCTTCACAGCTTGACAAATGTAAGTGCTCAATTAGGGCAGCTAAAACACATCGAGTGCAGCCTTCATAGGCCCTATCATTGTTGTAAGCCGATTTAGCTATGATGTCTAATATTTTTTCTCTAGCTCCGGGGGAGACTCCTTTTACATTATATATCTCTTCATTTTCTTCAAGTTTTGTTATATATTCCTCTGAAGAGGAATTAATTGTGTTTTGTTTTTTCATATTACAAAGACTCCTTTTCTAAATTAAGTTTATTTACAAAGGATATTTTCCTTCTAATTAGTTGTTCAGCAATGGTCTTAAACTTTGCGGGATCTCCTGAGGTAAAAAATTTATAAACTGCTTCCTTTTTACCATTATATAATAGATTTTTTGCAAATAATAACTTTTTTGCCTGTTGAACAGTTTCTTCTGCAGGATCAATTAAAATTACCTTTGCTCCTATCACCTCCCTTATAACCTCTTTTAAAAAGGGATAATGTGTACTTCCTAAAATTATAGTATCCACATTCTCTTTTTGTAAAGAATATAAATGCTCTTTAACTAATCTTTTTGTTGAACTGGTATAAATTTTCCCTTCTTCCACTGCAAAAGGTACTAATGAAGGATCAGAAGGCTGCTCAAATACTTGGATATCAGAATTCATTGATTTTAAAAATTTCCTATGAGCTTTACTATTTATAAGTCCTTTACTACCAATTATTCCTATTTTTTTATTTCGAGAATCTCTTACAGCTGCTTGAGCACCCGGTTTTATTACTCCAATAATAGGAATATCAAATGTCTTTTGTGCTAGAGTAAGTCCGAAAGCATCTGCAGTATTACAGGCAATTATTATTAATTTCACTTTCTGTTTCTCTAGAAATCTACAAATTTCTAATACAAAATTTTCAATTTCTTCATTAGTTTTTGTACCATATGGCTGACGAGCTATATCAGCAAAATAAATTATACTCTCCTTAGGCAATTGCTTAAAAATCTCTAAAACTACCGATAATCCTCCTACTCCCGAATCAAAAAGACCAATACTTTTAAAATTATCCATTTTTTACGTTATCTCCTTATCCCAATATGTAAATTATTTATCACTGATAAAACTAATCTTTTATTCTCATTATTCTTGACTTTTGCAAAATTATTACAAACAATAATATCACTATTCCTAAAATATCCATAGAAGTATTTGGGTTAATTAATAAAAAAGCACCTATAGCTAATAATATTTGCTCATAGATTTTAGTTTTAGATATTAAATAACCTTCTAATGCTCCAGCTAAGCTAATAACTCCCATTATTGTAGTTGATATTAAAATAAGAACATGTATCGCGGTTGTATTAATACCTAATAAACCATTATCGAAAGCAAAGACATATGGAACCAAAAAACCGGCTAAAGCCAGCCTAAAGGCTATATAACCTGTTTTTATAGCATTACCACCTGATAACCCTGCTGCAGCATATGCAGCAACAGCAACGGGAGGAGTAATATCTGCAAATATACCAAAATAAAATACAACTAAATGAGCAGCAAGAGGTATTACGCCAAGCCTAACTAGCGCAGGGCCAGCAATAGTAACTAGTACAATATATTTTGCAGTAGTTGGTAGTCCCATTCCTAAAATAATTGATGCAACCATTGTAAAAAAAATACCAAGAAACAAATTATTTCCTGCAATACTAACAATCATATGAGCTAATTTTAGACCAATTCCGGTTAGAGTTACTACTCCAACAATCATGCCAGCTGTAGCACAAGCAGCAACTACTGTCAAAGCGTTATAAGCTGCTTCTTCCAAAGCATTTAGAATATCCATAAATTTCATCCTATTTATCAAACCAACTATTACAGCTGAAAATATTCCCATAACGGCAGCTCTCAAAGGTGTATAACCTGCGATTAAAAAATATACTATTACTACAACGGGGAGAAAAAGATACCCCTTCTTTATCAAGAGAGGTTTTATATTTGGCACTTCCTTCATGCCAGATAATCCTATTTTTTTAGCACGAAAATGAACCGCTATGCCAACTGAAAAAAAATAAATAATTGCGGGTATGGCTGCTGCAGCACATATACTAAGATAACCAATACCTAAAAATTCTGCCATTATAAATGCAGCTGCTCCCATAACTGGGGGTAAAATTTGCCCTCCTGTAGACGCAGCAGCTTCTACAGCTCCAGCAAAATTTTTATCATATCCTACTTGCTTCATAAGCGGAATGGTAAATGCTCCAGTTGAAACTACATTAGCGATTGAACTCCCAGAAATAGATCCCATAAAAGCACTGGAAATTACCGCTACTTTAGCTGGGCCCACTGCTGATTTACCAGCTAAAGCAGAAGCAAGATTTATAAAAGCCTCACTCAACCCACACTTACCCAAGAATGCTCCAAACAGAATAAATAAATAGACAAAAGAAGCTGAAACTCCTATAGGAATACCAAAAATACCTTCTGTTCCCATATACATATGATCTATTATTCTTTTTAGACTAAAACCACGATGATACAAAAAACCAGGAAAATAATTTCCAAAATAAGCATATAATAAAAATATACTTGCAACAATAGGTAAAGTTATACCTACAGTTCGTCTAGCGGCTTCTAATATCAATAAAATACACAATCCTCCGGCTACTAAATCAGAGGTTATTGGAAGGCTAGGACGTCTCATTATATCAGGGTAATAAATAAACATATATCCTATAGCCAAAATTGATAGTATTATTAACAGAATATCTAATTTATGTATTGATTTTACTTTTTCACTATTTCCGTTTTTGAAAGATGGATATAAAAAATAAATTAAAACTAATCCTAATAAGAGATGTAAAGACCTTTGCCTTAAGGCAATTAACAATCCAAAAGTACCGGTATAAAGATGAAAAATCGACATGAAAATTGCGATAAAACTTATTAAATATTTTATATTTCCTTTTAATTCAATTGGTACTTTAAAAATATCTTCTATAGAAATTTTTTTATGTTTTTCTTTTTTTGAATCATTCATGCTGTATGTTTCCTTTTTTAAAAATATTTTTATAACAGATAAGTATAATAAAAATATTTATTTTGTATTTTCTACTTTTCTTATTCGAATATAAACTAATCCATCACCAATTATAGAAGAAAGATCTATTATTGTTTCCTTAAAGAAAAATTTATTATGACTGTTTTTTCCAACTTTGAGAGGAATAAAAGGTAAAAATCTATTAATATTGTTTATGATGAAGTTTCCGTCTTTTAAAATAAATTTTTCCTCACCAAAGATTTGCGAAGGTAATCCTGCTCCCGAAGAGCTAACATGGGTTTCTGACAAAATTATTCTATATTGATTATCTACTAAAAATATTTCTTTTACTGGTGTTTTTTCAACTGAATGAATATAAAGCGTGGAAAAAATATCTCCTGGTACTACTATTTCACTAAATATAATTTTCTTTGTATGATAATCTATAATTTCAAGATTACCTTCAGTTGAGGCAAAAATATATATAAAAAAGTTAAATAAAATTATGAAGACTAATAAAAAAATAAAAATTATCACATACTTAATGCTTAATTTTACTGGAAATACTTTCATATTTAAAAACTCTTTTTTCGGATACGATTAAACTTTATATTTTTTGTCCCCCCTACAACTTATTTTTATCAATTGTAGAAGGGACAAATTTAAATTATACCTAACCTGTTGAAATTATTATTTTATCAATCCTACTTCTTTATAGAATTTTTCTGCTCCCGGATGTAATGGTATCGAAATACCATCAAGAGCAGTTTCTAATGTAATATGTTTAGCTTTGGCATGTGCAAGGTGGATTCTTGCTAAATTAACATTGTTCCATAAAGCTTTAGTTATTTGATAAACAACTTCTTCATCTATATCCGCATCAACTACCCATATAGCCATACATGCTAATGTTTGAGTATCTTTATCTACCCCTTTATATATTCCTCCAGGAATTGCCGCTTTAACATAATAGGGGTATTTCTCTATTACTGTTTCAATTTCTTCATCAGAAAAAGGAACCAAATTTATTTCACGCTTGTGGGCTATATCAAGAACACTACTTCCCGGGTAACCGATAGTTGTCCAAAAAGCGTCTAATAACTTATCTTTCATATATTGTGCACTTGTTGCTTGGTCAAGATTAACAGCTTCAAAATCATCAAAAGTGATACCTAAAGCTCCCAATATAGCTTTTATATCAGCCTCTCCGCCACTTCCAGGAGAACTTACACTGACTTTTTTACCTCTTAGATCATCAACTTTATTAATATTTGCACTCTTCTGAGCTACTATATGCATATGTTCTGGGAACAAAGATGCAATTGCTCTTAGATTTTTTACCCCAGTTACCATAGATATAGCAGGTTTCTTTGCACTAAAAGAACACACACTAAATATCAATAACATGCAAACTAATATTACTATAATTCTTAAAGTAGTTTTTAACTTATACATTATTTAACCTCCCGTTTTCAAAATCTTTTATTCTTTTAATAAAAATACATCTGATTAATAACTTTCTTAATCAAAGAAAATTTAAAAATAGTTTTACAATTTTTAGACCTCCTTTTACACATTAGATTTTAATATCAACTTATGTTATTTAATATTTTAAAATTTCTAACCAAATTCTTACTACTTTTTAATTGAACATTTTTAGATATAATGAATAGTGTATTTCTTCTTATTAACTAATTGCAATAGACTTTTTTAATGTTGATATTAATATGTAATTTCATTTATATAAGTGACGTTAACCTGGTGTTCTTTTTTACAAATATTATAATCCTTTATCTCAATCTATATGTCTTCATATTTTTCGGTTACTTTTTTATTATTCTTCTATTGAAAATGGAAATTCTTATTCTTCCTATGTTTTCCAACAAAGTCATTATGTATCCTTTACAAACGTTAGTGTAAACTTTAGTGGGGTAGTTAGAAGAAGATTAGAGAAAAAACAAAATAGTCATAATAATAACTTTCTTTCTTGGTGAATACTATGAGCAATAGAGGAAAGATTGCCAAAGAGAAATAAAAAGGTGTAGACTTACCTATACAAAACAAACCCTTTTTAACAAAGGAGGTAAGCTACACCCATGGATACTATAACAATAACTTTCCCTCAAGGTCAAGGTTAAAATACCCATTAAGGATCTAACCTTTGATATCTTAGAAAATATGCTCTTTGAAATATTACAGAATATAGCCCGTAAGGTATTTGAAAAAGCCCTTACCGATATAGATGATACCTTGCGTAATAAGAGAGAAAGAGGGAAACTTAAAAACACCGGTAAAAGGGAAAAATACTTTCTCACCCGTTTTGGTGATATCCTCTATTCCCGTACCCGTTATAAAGACAAGGAAAACAAAAGCCATTATCTCTTAGATAAGGCCTTAAGTATAGTTAAAAACCAACGCATCAGTCTATCTCGAGCCAGGATAGAATGTTTTCTTTCCGGTTTTTCTTCCTATCGGGAGGTAGTAGAGGGGATAAGACTCCTAATCGGTGGCCCCCGCTGCCATGAGGCCATAAGACAATCGGTAGTAAAAGAGGGAAAATTAATCATAGAAAACCAGGAGAAAAAGTTAAGACAGATAGAGAACTTAAATTACCCGGATAAAGAGGCCCCTGACACTGCCTATATGGAAGCAGATGCTACCTATATTAGTTTACAGCATAGAGGCAAGAAGAAAAAAGAAAAGATGGAAGTAAAAGCGGGAGTGGGCTATACCGGTAAAGAAGCCCGCTATTCTACTGGTAAATCT
>Ga0307428_1000694_pt1 | contig 19664 bp, 18 predicted proteins | sample SalMarWE160240MG_FD_202161 | JGI IMG/M metagenome (GOLD analysis project Ga0307428, IMG submission 202161) | Salt marsh sediment microbial communities from the Plum Island Ecosystem LTER, Massachusetts, United States - WE1603-240 | ecosystem: Environmental > Aquatic > Marine > Intertidal zone >...
AAGTACTATCCTTCTGGAAAGGCTGACTCCGGAAGCGCTTGGGAAACTAATCGCCTTGTATGAACATAGTGTTTTCACCCAGGGAGTTATCTGGCAGATTGACTCATTTGACCAGTGGGGAGTCGAGTTGGGTAAGAAGCTTTCAGAGCAAATTATCCCGGAACTTGAAAGTAAGGTTGTACCTCAACTCAATCATGATAATTCAACAAATACTTTGATTCGGCGATATCGAAAATTCCGGTAGGCTTCTCATGACAGGGATCGTGACAGGGGACGGTTCATCGTTCCTATTTACTATCTTAAAACCCTTTATTTTACAAGACTTACAAGAAGGTATTTTCCCACAGATCTCACACCCTTTTTATTATATTCCCCAAAAAATTGTATTTTAGGAGTCGTTATTTTATTTTTAGAAAAAAATATTTTCAATCATCACATTTGAAGATTTTTATTGATTGATATATAGTATTTAACATGGTGTGTAATAAATATCTTAATCTTAATAATATAGAGGTAAAATTCACGAATTAAAATATTTTAAAAATAGAGGTTAAAAAATAATGGGTAATATATGTAGGTGGTATAATGAAAGTTCGGGAATGAAGAGGGCGTATGATAATGGTTGGTTAGATAAGCAGTGGATTGAAGATTATTGTTGGAATGGAGGAACTGGTTGTATAAGAAAGAAAAGATTTGAAGAAGAAGGTCATATTTCTCCTGATTATGTCCTTCCTGATGGTACGATAGATATAAAGTTAAAAGAGCTGATGAAATAGACACACTGCACATCCCTTTTCTCAGATTTTAATTAATCAGATCATTAGCAATGAACAGCTCACAGCAAGAAAATATGAGTATTACTAAAACAATACCACGCTACTTTGTTAGTTGTGGCTGGAAAGGGAGAATACTAATGCTGGATACAAAGAATACTGTGGAGCTTAGAATTTTAAAAACGATGCTTGGATTGTATATTGTTTTTGCGATTATTCTTGCCGGATTAAATTATGGCTATGTCAGTCAAGCCCCTCCTTCGGTAGGAGCCTTTATCGCCCGGCTTTGGCATTTTTATGAAAATTGGATTAAAACCCTGTTTATCATCATAGGAAGTTTTCTTACGCTGAGAATCATCGGGACTTCTCAGCGTTCAATCATGAGAAAAAGAAACCTGACAGGTTTCATTATAGCAGCATTAATCGTGCATATTGCAGCCCCGATTTTCTTCCATAATCATGAAATATACTTTTTTGCCATGCCTCTGCCCTGGACGACAACACCTTTACAGCTTTTATTTCCTCAATCATCGATCTATCTTAGCCGATATCCCCTCTGGGGAGCTGCAGGAATTTCAGCTGCCCTAATATTTTATGGTTGTGTCAGTTTTTTAGTGATAGGGGGGACCTTGTTGTTGGGTAGGCGATGGCAATGTTCGACATTGTGTTTGTTTAATGGATTTGCCTCTGAAGTATTTGCTCCGGCATTTCCTTTGATTGGGAAAAACAGGAAAATGAAGAAAAATATGCTTAAAACTTTTACAATATTGCGGTGGATATTTCTTTTATTATCACTGTTTTTTATGTTTTGGTGGATTCTCTTTTTATCCGGAGTACAAATTTTCGGAAACTTTCAGCTAATCAGTCAAATTGAAAATTATAAATATCTCAGTGCAGAATTACTCATGATGATGTTTTTCTGGGTAGCTTTTATTGGTAGGGGTTATTGCTATTATTGTCCGTTAGGTACCGTTTTATCACTATTGTCGAAATTGGCCGGGCAGAGAATTATTACGGATAAATCAGAATGTATCAAGTGTAATCGATGCAATATGGCTTGCCCTATGTCAATTGATATCAAGAGCAAGGCTCAAATCGGCCAAGTAGTTACAGACTCGCGTTGCGTGGGCTGTGGTCATTGTGTCGATATCTGCCCTACCAAAACACTAGATTATTCAACCAAGTTTTTAGATTGGATTCACAATAAATTAGATTAGGAGATGATAAGTATGTTGACGAAAAGATTAAAAATATGTATTGCAACAGGCGCTGTTTTGGGCGTGTTTTGTATTGTTGGGGCCTTTGTAAGATCAGGTTTTCAGAGTGAGGCTTACTTTTTGTTTGCTTTATGGTACAATCGGTTGATGATGGGTTTGGTGATTGGGTTGGCTGTTGGAACCCCTGGATGGCCAAAAGTAATTGGCCGAGGAGCACTCTTTGGTTTAATAGTTTCTTTTGCTTTTTATAGTTCTACGGGTTTTCATGATGTTGTGAGTTTTTTGGCAGGTATCGTATACGGTATCATTATTGAATATATTGCATTCAAGTATAGCGTTGATTGATGGGAAGTTCAAAGAAATAATAGGGACACCTATTTTATTTTTCAATTAGATAAATAAGGAAAAGTAATCTATATTTTAAGTTTTAAGTTCGGGCACCAGGTAATTGTTATATGAAATTGCTTATCTAAATTAAAAAATGGAGGAAGCAAATGTTAAATCTATATCTTTGTATTGGCATCTGCATGGTTATATGGATTGTCAATGGTAGATGGTTGGTCGAATCCATAAAGAATCATGTCACGAGCGAAATTTATACTCATATAGGACTGGGAGCATTTTTAACATTGTTAGCACTTGAATTGACTATTGGCATACAAGGTTCATGGTTACACTTTAATGTTAAATGGTTAGAAATTATTGGCTGGATTTTGTATGTGCCTGCGGCTTTTTTTGTCTTTGGGGCCATTGCTGCTTTACAACACAAGGGAAAGCCTGTCGGTGAGATGACTGAAACTACTATCATAATAACTACCGGAATATACGGTCTAATTCGTCAGCCGATGACATTGGGAATGTTTATTTGGTCTATTGCATTAATCTTGGTCTTCCAGTCAATAGTTTCGATAATCTTTTGTGTGCCATCAGCGTTATGTTTCTGGATAGCCGCGAGGAAAGACACAGCCAATAATATAAAGAAATTTGGAGTTGATTATGAAGAGTACATGAGGAAAGTTCCCATGTGGAATGTTTTGGAAGGATTAAGAAGGAAGTTTTAAAATGCAAAGTGTGAATGAAAAATCAGTGGTTAATTATGTAAATATAACAATACTAGTCCTCTATTTAACCTATCTAATAAAAAGGTCGTATAGGTGAGCTCTTGCAATATGATAAAATAGATAGCAGAGTAAGTTGGCGGGGATATACTACAGTGAGCAGGGCGGTTAAAAAAGCGGGAAGATAAAAAGTGCGTTGAAAGTTGTATATACGCGGAAGGTTAGACGTTATTCTGTAATTGGAGATTAAATGAAAAATATTAAGACCATCGTTTATGACTATGGTGGAGTAATCAGTAAAAAGCAAAATAAAGAACTTGTCCATAAAATGTGTAAAATATTAAAGATTCCGACACAGCAATTTTTTTCATTTTATACCAAAGGAAGGAAAGATTATGATTCAGCTCTCATTGATGCAAAAACCTATTGGACCAAAACGATTCAATTAATGGATGGACAAATCGAATTAAAGGATATTGATAAATTGATTGAATTTGATGTAAAGAGCTGGTTGGATATTAATAAAGAAACGATAGAATATATTAAATCTATTAAAGACAAAATAAAATTGGCTTTATTATCAAATATGACATTTGACACTCTTGAAGGAATAAAGAACTTATATTGGATTCACTACTTTGACACAAAAATATTTTCTTGTGAAGAAAAAGTCTCCAAGCCAGATTATAAAATATATAATATTTGCATAAAAAAAGTGAATATAGAACCTCAACACATTTTATTCATTGATGATTCTAAAGTAAATCTTAATGCTGCTCAAAAAATGGGAATGAATATTTTAAAATTCACAGATTGTGAGAATATGAAGAACGTAATAGAGAATGAATACGTTTTAAATAAAAAACAAAAATAGGGACAGCTCTTTTTATTGACATCACTTCTGCAAGATGACAGGAGAAGATTTTGTAATTAAAAAGGGTAAAAAGAGGAAATAGGAAAACTGTTTTTTTAGTGCTGATCATTTCACTAATTTTTTCTTCGAATGTACCGATGGTAATAAGTCAGCGTACGACTACCTTCCTGCTTTGGCTGATACGGGGAAAGATTTGACATTTTTTTAAAAAAGGTATATTATTTTTATATCGAATGTAACCGCTTACATTATCTACGTTATCGAGGTGGAAAAATGAGAAAAACCATCGAATATGTGGCAATGTTAGCTAAAGTTTCTAAAGCCACTGTATCAAGGGTCATAAATAATAGCCCCAAAGTTACCCCGAAAACTCGAGAGAGAGTAATGAAGACCATTAAAGAAACGGGTTATTATCCCAGTGCAACAGCTAGAAGGCTTACTACCAATAAAGCAGAAACAATCGGTCTCATTATTCCCTCCCCTCAAGATAAAACCTTTGGCAATCCTTTTTACACAGAGATTCTCCGTGGATTTACTCATCAAGCTAAAATTGAAGGCTACGATCTTTTATTATTTATAAATGAACATCAATTTAATTACTCTCGGCTATTTCACGATCGACGTGTCGATGGGCTTTTGCTTGTGGGTGTAAACAGAAATGATAAAGGAATTATCCAATTAAGCAAGAACAACTTTCCTTATATACTTACGGGAAAAATAGATTATGAAGAAGCAAATTATGTTGATGCCGATAATAAGGGGGGAGCTTACCAGGCAGTATCTTATTTGGTTAATTTGGGACATAAAAGAATTGGCTATCTTGGTGGTTCATTTGATTTTGTTTTTAATCAAGAAAGATTCGAAGGTTATCTTCAGGTATTAAAAGAACATAATCTTGAGTATGGCAAAGAGTTAACTATGGAGAGTATTAACACTGAGGAAAGTGGTTATGAAGCAATGCGTAAACTTTTAGAACCTTCATCAATTCCCACCGCAGTCTTTGCGGCCAATGATTTAGATGCTATTGGGGCGATGAAAGCGGTAAAGGAAAAAGGTTTAAGAATTCCGGAAGATATCGCCGTTATTGGTTTTGATGACATTCAGTTAGCTTCACACATAGAACCACCCTTGACTACAGTTCGACAACCTATTTATGAAATGGGGATTACCGCTGTCAGTTTATTGGTTCAACTAATAGAGGGAAAGAAGAAAGAACCACTAAAGGTAGAGCTGCCCACCCAATTAATAATAAGAGGATCCTCAGGAGTAAAAATCTAAATAGAGACAATAATTATCCCAAAAATAAGAGGGAACAAAAAAGATGGGGAAATTTATTATAGGATGCATATTATGTCTTTCAATAATTTTTTTAATAAATGGCTTAGTTTTAGCAGCGGAGTTCAACTTCGCCTATGCCCCCCTCGAAGATGAAGAAGTCGTCTCAGTAAGTTTACGCGGTTCTTTTAATAGTTGGGGAGAGTGGCCTATGGAAAAACAACCTGATGGAATCTGGAGTATCACTGTAGATTTAGAATCAGGAGAGTATCAGTATAAATTTTATATTAATGGAAAATGGCCTCAAGATATGTCGACTGCTCATGCCGGAGGTCCGATAGACCCGAACGCCGTAGGGTATATTAATGATGGATTTGGTGGTCAGAATGCGATATGTAGAATTAAAGAAGAGGTCACAGAAGGAGTAGTTCTCGTGCATAATCCTGATGACCCGGCTTATTTATGCATTGCTGATGAGCGTTTAGTGATAAGATTAAAAACCTCACCTCATAAGGTTGCGAAAGTGTTTTTGGTTACCAATGAAGGTAAATGGCCTATGGAAAGACAACTACAATGGGAATACGGTGAAGTCTTTCGCCTTTCTTTGGAATTACCAGATTCCCTGAAGTACCATTTTTTAGGATATACTATTGATGGTACTGAATTTTCTCTGCCCGAAGATCCTTCCCAATCTTTCTTTTTTGATGGCATTGACCATTTTCCTCAACTTAAATGGGTAAGTCAAGGGATAATCTACCAAATTTTCCCTGAGCGTTTTTATAACGGAAATCCTGAAAATGATTCACTGGCTCTGAAGAGTGACGAATTCCACTTCAATAAACAATGGGCTCAGAATAAGCTATGGGCTAAAGAAGGTCCTTCTTTAGCAAATTGGGATGACCCTATTTCTACTCAACATTGTTGTCATCAATATTTTGGCGGAGACCTGGCTGGGATTATTGAGAAACTTGATTACTTAAAAGACCTGGGAGTAACAATGTTATATCTAAATCCTATTTTTGATTCTGGCAGTGCCCATGGATATGATACTCATGACTATCTGAAAGTGAGTCCCAAATTTGGTATCGAGGAAGATTTACAGGAACTCTTAAACGAAGCACATAGGCGGGGAATGCGGGTAATTTTAGATTTTGTTCCCAACCATACCGGTTTGGGTTTTTGGGCCTTTCAGGATGTGGTAAAGAAGGGAAAGGATAGTCCCTATTGGGATTGGTATTTTATTCATCAATGGCCCTTTACTCCAGGTGACCCAACTGCTTATGAGGCCTGGTGGGGAGTAGGGAGTTTACCAAAATTAAATACCGGTAACCCAGAGGTGAAGGAATACCTTTTTAAAGTAGCAAACCACTGGTTAAACTTTGGAGCAGATGGCTGGCGGGTGGATGTACCTAATGAATTAGTTAAAGCTAAAGAATTTTTCAATGAAATGCGCCAATTGGCCAAGATGGAAAAGGAAGATACTTATCTTATTGCTGAGATCTGGCAACTCGATTCATCCTGGGTGCAAGGTGATCAGTTCGATTCTTTGATGAATTATGCTTTAGGGCGGGATATCTTGCTTAATTTTGCCAAAGGGAGTATTGACGGAGAAGGCACTCTTGCCAATTTGAGCCGTTATTTTGCTGTCTATGGAGAGAATGTTACTGCTATGGGCTTTAACTTAGTGAGTTCTCATGATACAGGGCGTATCCTTACTGATTTAGGGGGCGGTAATTTTGGTGATTCGCCTAATCCTGAAGCAGTAGAGAGATTAAAACTACTTTCCACTCTGTTTTATACTCTGCCAGGGGCGCCGGTAATCTTCCAGGGTGATGAGCGGGGAATTTTAGGTGAAAAGGAATTCTATGATGCCCAACGTTATCCGATTCAATGGGATACCGCAGATGAAAGTCTTATATCTCATTATAAAAAACTAGCTCAACTACGCCAAGAAATGCCCGCCCTTACCAGTAGTGTAATTCGCGTTTATTATGGAACAGATAACTTGCTTTCCTTCTTTAAAGGCGAGGAAGGCAGCGGTGAGGTGATAGTTGTAGCTAATAACGGAACTGAAACAGTAAAATTTGAATTGCCTTCCGGAAATTGGCGGTCGGTGACAGAGGGAGAAATATTACAGGGCACCATACACATACCTTCACTCCAGGTGAGAATTTTTGAATGTTTATAATTCATATTTATTGGCAAAATAGATAATTGATAAAATATCAACAAGGCAAACACATAGAAGAAAAATAGAGATTTTGAAAGAAAGAAGGGGGTGATAAAAAGAAAGTTAAAGGAATAATTAATTAGGTGTTTCATTAAATATTTTTAAATTTTAAGGAGGAAAGTAAAATGAAAAAATTTTTAACAGTTTTGTTAGTGTTAGTAATGTTGGTGGGTATAGTTAGTATTGCCAGCGCTGAAGTGAATCTGATCCTTTGGACTAAAGAAGGTGAAGAAGCCTTAGATTGGAATAAATCCTTAGTAGAAGAATTTATGAAAGCTAATCCAAACATTACAATTGAGTTAGTTAAAAAGACTGATGTAGAAGTTTTGAGGGAAGACTTTCTAACTGCCAGTCTGGCTGGTGCTGCTCCGGATATTTTGTGGACCGTAAGTGACCATGCCGGTCCCTTTGTAGCTGCAGATATTGTTGAAGCAGTCGATAATCTATTTGACTTAAATATATATGTAGACTCAGCTATGGATGCTGTTAAGCTAGAAGGAAAATATTGGGGTATTCCCATTTCCAACGGTAACCAGTTAATGCTTCTTTACAATAAGAAACTTATCGCAGAGGCACCCAAAGATACAGATGAGTTGTTTGCCGTAGGTAAAAAGCTGACCACCGGAGGGAACTATGCCCTGGTATGGAATCAGACCGAACCTTTCTGGTTAGTACCCTGGTTGGGAGGTTTTAAGGGAAAAGTTTTTGCCGAAGACGGAGTTACTCCTACCCTCAACACTCCAGAGATGATTGCAACTCTAAAATTCTTACATGACATGAAGTTTGATGCCAAGATTGTGCCTCTAGAATGTGATTATGATGGAGCTGATACCCTCTTTAAAGAAGGAAAAGCTGCTATGATTATTAACGGTGACTGGTCAATAAGTGGTTATGTTAGTGCATTAGGTGATGATTTAGGAGTAGCCCGCATTCCTAAAGTTTCTGCTACCGGCGAGTGGCCTAAACCTTATACCAGCGGAGTATACTTTATGTTCGTGAAAGGTATTTCCGGAGACAAACTGAAAGCAGCTCAGGATTTCATTGCCTTTGTATCTTCTAAAGAAAAACAGATAGAGATGGTCAAATTGTTGAATCGTTTACCGGCTGTAAAGGAAGCTTTAGAAGATCCACTGATTACTGAAGATCCTATTCTTAAAGGTTCTGCTGACCAGATGGTAGTTGGTACACCGATGCCTACAGTATTAGAGATGCGTTGTAATTGGGATTCTATGAAACCTGAAATGTTAGCAGTATTAGCTGATACCAAGTCTCCTGAAGATGCTGTTAAATTAATGCAGTCAAGCGCTGAATCATGTATAAAGAGTTTAGAATAGATTCAAGTAAAGCAAAGACGAGGGACGATTTTTTCGTCCCTCGTAATCTTTTTTTGAAGTGAAATAGTACGAATAAGGCAAGGGAGGATAGAATGGAAGCTTTAACCGCCGAAGTTGTTGTAAATACTTTAAAAGAGTTGGGGAGTATGGTGCTTTATATAATTTTGGGCACTGTAATTCTTGAGACCCTGGTTTATCTGGTATTAGGTAAAATCTTTAAGAGTAAATATACCTTACCCTATATGTTAATGATAGCAGCAATCTTCGGCATATTTATGTTGGTTATCTATCCTATCGGTTATGAAGTGCGATTAGCTTTTACCAATATGAGCTTGCGACATTTTCGGACTTATACTTTAAGCTGGGCTCAGGGATTGAAAAATTTTGGATTAATCTTTTCCGAACCGGTATTAAAACAGATTAGATTTTTCCCCTTGCTTTTTCGTACTCTCCTATGGACAGCTGTTAATGTGGTTTTTCATCTGGCCGGAGGCCTGGGATTAGCTGTACTACTTAATCGCAAAATGCGGGGACGGGGCATCTATCGTACTCTATTGGTTTTCCCCTGGGCGGTTCCCCAGATTATTGCCGTGTTAGCCTGGAAGGGTGAATTTCACTATGAATATGGTTTTGTCAATGTAATGTTAAAGAGTATAGGGATGCAGCCAATTCAATGGATGGTCAGTCCCTTCTGGAATTTTGCTGCAGCCTGTATTACCAACATCTGGTTGGGTATCCCTTTTATGATGGTTATTATCCTGGGGGGATTACAAAGCGTTCCTTTAGAGTTCTATGATGCTGCTGAGATTGATGGTGCTTCCCGGTGGCAGCAGTTTCGTAATATTACCTTACCCTTGCTAAAACCTGTACTTACCCCGGCAATTGTTTTAGGCATCATCTGGACTTTTAATAATTTTAATGTTCCATATATGATTAATGCTAATGAACTGGAAACTACCGATATTTTAGTTACCGCTTTATTTAGAGCAGCTTTTGAATACCATCGTTACGGTTTTTCTGCAGCCTTTGCTATGGTAATTTTTATTGTTCTTTTTATCATAGCTTCAGTTTATATTCGAATGACCCATGGATTGAAAGGAGCATATGAATAAATATGAAAAATAAAACTAAACAAAGTAATATTTCTCGGTTTTTTATATCACCGAGCCGTGGTGATAGTCCATTTAAGAGGATGGTGATTCACCTAACTTTAATAGTTGCTTGTGTTATTGCGGTCTACCCTGTATTGCGTATTATCAGTGTATCGCTTCGTCCCGGTGACCGTTTACTTTCTACCTCTCTGGCTATTATCCCGAAGGATGCTTCGCTTTTCAGTTATTACAGAATTATTTTTGAAAAACCCTTTTTGTTGTGGCTTTGGAATAGCCTGGCTATAACTATAACTACAGCTCTTATCGGCCTTATTTTGGCTTCTACCTCGGCTTATGCCTTTTCCCGCTGGAAATTTCCCGGCCGGGGTCCTGGTCTATTTTTCTTACTTACTACGCAGATGATTCCGGCGGCTATGTTAGTTGTACCCATCTATATTCTGGCAGTAAAGTTTCAACTTATTAATTCCTATCGAGGATTAGCCCTGGCTTACTCGGTTAGTTCAGTGCCTTTTAGTATCTGGATCTTGAAAGGATATTATGACACTATCCCCCGGGAGTTAGAGGAGGCAGCCAAGATAGATGGTGCCTCTCAAATGGGTACATTCTTTCGTATCATCCTGCCCCTTTCTACCCCGGCTTTAGCTATCGTCTTTTTATTTAATTTTATGATGGCCTGGAATGATTGGATTATGGCGCGAATTATGTTACAGAGAGAGAATATGTTCACCTGGCCCTTAGGGATCTGGACTTTAGCTGGGCAATTCAGAGTGGAGTGGGGTGCTTTTGCTGCTGCCTCTATTTTAGTAGCCGTCCCGGTTATGGCCCTCTTTCTTTATTCCTCTAAATGGCTTATTTCCGGTCTGACCCTGGGGTCAGTGAAGGGATAATATTTTCCAGGTTGTATAAGGAGAAATAATAAATGAAAAAACAGTTACCTAAAGTTGCTTATTTTTGTATGGAGTACGGATTAGATAACAGCTTTAAAATATATTCGGGAGGGTTGGGAATTTTAGCAGGTGATTATTTAAAAGGTGCAAAAGACAATAATATGCCAGTGGTGGGAATAGGAATAAAGTGGAGGCAGGGATATGTTGAACAGCGAATAGATAAAGAAGGAAATATTTATGACTGTTTCCGAGATTATGATTATGATTTTTTAAAGGATACGGGAACAAAAGTAAAAGTAAAGATTAGGCAAAATGATGTCTGCTGTAAAGTTTGGAAAGTTGACTGTTTTGGAAATACGGATTTATATTTATTGGATACTGATATAGAAGAAAATAGTAATCGCTGGATTACCGGAAGATTGTATGGCGGAGGTGCGGAAGAAAGAATAGCCCAAGAAATGGTATTGGGTATTGGTGGCGTTAGAGCTTTAAGAGCTCTAAATATTCCAGTAGATATTTATCATTTTAATGAAGGGCATGCGGTTTTGGCCGGATTAGAGCTGATGAATGAGAAAATGAACGCAGGCATGTCATTTGATAAAGCCCGGGAATCAACATGTAAAGAAGTAGTTTTTACTACCCATACTCCAGTTAAAGCAGGAAATGAAAAGCATAGGATAGAGGCACTTGTATATATGGGGGCGAATTTAGGTTTCTCAGTAGAACAAATGAGTCGTATTGGTGGGATACCATTTAATATGACCGTGGCAGCACTAAGATTATCCAGAAAATCGAATGCTGTATCTGAATTACATAGGCAAACAGCAAATAAAATGTGGGAAAAAATAAAGAACAGATCAAAAATCATTGGGATAACCAATGCAATTCATGTGGGAACATGGGTAGACGAAAGAATGAGAAAGAAATCTTTAAATTTAGAAGATATGTGGAATAATCATCGGGAAATAAAAAAAGAGCTAATTAATTTTGTGGAGAAGCGATGTGGAGTTAGATTAAATCTTAATGCATTATTAATTGGATTTTCAAGAAGGGCTGCTTCCTATAAAAGAAGTGACTTAATATTTAAAGGCGAAAAACGATTAGAAAAATATTTAAAAGATGGAAAAGTTCAAATTATTTTCTCAGGCAAGGCACATCCGGCAGATACAACGGGTAAAAAAATCGTGTTAAACTTAGTCGAAATGTCCAGAAAATATCCAGATAGTGTAGTTTTTATCCAAAATTACGATATGGAAATCGGAAAAATACTTACTAGAGGCTGTGATGTTTGGCTGAATAACCCTAGAAGACTGAACGAAGCGAGTGGTACGTCCGGAATGAAAGCAGCGATGAATGGAGTGTTAAACTGTTCGATTTTAGACGGATGGTGGCCGGAAGCCTGTAAAGATGGTATTAACGGTTGGGCGATTGGAGACGAAAACATACCCGAAAGAGTTGAAGAACAAGATAAAAGAGATGCAAAAGCTCTTTACGATACATTACTGGAAAGAGTGATTTCTACATATTATAACCACCATCAAAAATGGCTGGAAATGATGAAAGAAAGTATAGAGTCGACCAAGACATTTTTCTCTGTAGATAGAATGATTAATGATTATTATGAATTGCTATATAAAAATAAGAAAATTCTTAGCGGCCAGAAAAAGATGGTAAACCAAAATGCAATTTAATAGAGCAAGCGGAGTGCTTTTACACCTTACCTCATTACCTTCTGAGTATGGAATCGGTGACTTAGGTAAAGAAGCATATAATTTTATAGATTTTTTAAAAAAAGCAAATCAAAAACTATGGCAAATATTACCGCTCAATCCGCCTGCATCCGGAGGATCTCCTTATAATTGTTTTTCTGCTTTTGCAGGAAATGCCTTACTGATTAGTGTAGATAAACTAATTGAAGATGGTTTACTAAAAGTGGAAGAAGTAACGAATGTCCCAAACTTTGCAGAAACCAAAGTTGAATTTTCCAGGGTAATTAAATTCAAAAATGAACTATTTTTAAAAGCATTCAATCGGTTTGATGAATTGGCAGAAGGTTATGGTTATACGCAGTTTAAAGAAGAAAATGAATATTGGCTGTCGGATTTTTGCCTTTATATGGCTCTCAAAGAACAGTTCGATAATAGAGCGTGGAACCGCTGGGATAAAGATATTTCCTTCAGAGAGAAACAGGCAGTAGAAAGATATCAAAGCAAATTAGTAGATAAAATACGTTACCAGGAGTTTCTGCAATATATTTTTTCCAAGCAATGGAGCAAATTAAAAAATTATGCAAATTATAACGGTATAAAAATTATAGGGGACTTGCCTATTTTTGTAGCGCACGATAGTAGTGATGTATGGGCACATCCTGAATTATTTGATTTAGGTGATGAGGGCAATTCCCGAAAAGTGGCAGGAGTTCCACCAGACTATTTTAGTAAAACAGGACAGCTTTGGGGGAATCCTCACTATAATTGGAAACGTATGCAGGAAAATAATTTCCTGTGGTGGAGAAAACGTTTTGAGAAACTACTTGAACAGGTAGATATTACCAGAATAGACCACTTCAGGGGGTTTGAAGCATACTGGGAAGTGGATGCATCAGAAAAGACAGCTGAGAGGGGCAAATGGATAAAAGCACCCGGATACGAACTGTTTTCCGCAGTAAAACAGCACTTGGGAGATCTGTCAATTATAGTCGAAGACTTAGGATTTATAACTCCGGAAGTAAATAAAATGAAGAAGAAATTCGGCTTTCCGGGGATGGAGATTTTACAATTTTCCTTTAATAAAAAAACTCCTATAAAATTAAGACCAGAGGGTTACAAAAAACATTGCGTTGTATACACGGGAACACATGATAATGACACATTGCTGGCCTGGTATAGAGGGTTAAGACAATCAAAAAATATAAGAGTATTAAAAATGTTAGAAAAATACTATGGCATAACCAATTGGATGAGTGGAGAAAAGGTTTGCTGGACACTAATTGAAGTAGTTTATAAGTCAAAGGCAAATTTTGTAATAATCCCACTCCAGGATATTTTATGCCTTGGCAATGAAGCGAGGATGAATTTCCCGGGAACAGTTAGCGGCAATTGGCTATGGCGATACAAAAAAGGAGATATTACCAAAGAAATGGAAAAGAATCTAGCCCTTCTAACCAGAAAATATGAGCGTTAAAAAGCTCAAAAGAGCTTTTATAAGTACTCCTATTTATATATCACCCCCAAATCTCCTTCTTCCTTCTTTTTTTAAGGAATTATACATTACAACTCTTTCTCAGGATTAATCTTTCTTAAAACTTCAATCCACAAACCTACAAAACTCAAATTTTTAAAAAAACGTGCAAGTTACTATTGACATAATTTTAAAACAATGTTAAAATTTCTCTAAATTTCACTCGTTAATACTTTAACGTATTAAAGAATAAAAATTAAATTTAGAAAAAGACAAGGGTTAAGGGAGAGATTATAGTAGATGAATATTCCTAAAGGTTTAAATGATTTGTTGCCAGGAGAGGTTTTAAAGAGGAGATTACTAGAAAATAGGATAAGTAAGATTTTTACCCAATGGGGTTACCAAGAGATAATTACTCCTACTTTTGAATTTTATGAAACACTGGCAAAGGGTGCAGGTTCAATGATGAAAAAGGAGATGATTAAGTTTTTTGACCGAGAAGGAAATATTATTGCCTTTCGCCCTGAGATGACTACTTCTATCGCCAGAGTAGCTTCGACTAAAATTCAGCTGGAGCCAAAACCATCAAGATTGTATTACATAGGGAATGTATTTAGGTATGATGATAAAGTGGGGAACCAAAGAGAGTTTTGCCAGGCAGGAGTAGAGCTAATAGGGGTAAACAGCAAAGAGGCGGACGCAGAGGTCATTGCTTTAGCGGTGGAGAGCTTGAAGAATAGCGGGCTTAGAAAATTTATTATAGACATAGGTCATATCAATTTATTTAATGGAATTATGCAATCGATAAAAATTGAAGAAAAAAGAAAACAGGAAATAAAAGAAGCAATTTTAAATAAAAATTTTGTATTACTGGAAAAGATATTATCTTTTTCCGATATGAAAGATGAGGAAAAAGAATTTATTTTGAAGATGCCCACCTTAAGGGGGAAAGAAGAAGTATTAGAAGAGGTGGAGAAGATAATAAACAATAAATTATCGGTATCTGCTTTAAAAGAGATAAAAGAGGTTTATCATCTTTTAGGGGATTACGGATTGGAAGAATATATTCTGATTGATTTGGGGATTATACGTGATTTTGATTATTATACCGGGATTATATTCGAAGGCTATACCGACTACTTAGGGTTTCCAGTCTGTGGCGGGGGGAGATATGATAACCTTTGTTCAAAATTTGGAGAAAATATACCTTCTACTGGTTTTGCCATCGGATTAGAAAGACTGATAATGGCCTTAGAGAGAGAGGATATAAATTCACTAAATTTAGAAAGACCTGAGCAGTATTTGCTATATTACCAAAACAATGAAGACAATTTTAAAAAAGCCCTGGTGGTAGCTAAAGATCTGAGAAAAAAGGGGCTGATTGTAGAGCTGGAGGTAGGAAAGAGAAAGTTTGCCGAGGTGTTGAAATATGCTCACTCTAAAGGAATAAAATATATATTGATAGTAGATGATAATCGATTAAATAAAATCAAAAGAGTTGAAGTAGTATCCGGAAAAGAGGAAATCATAAATTATGAATAGAGAAAACAATACTAATTATTTGGTGATTGCTTTACCCAGCGGAAAATTATTGAAACCTTCTATCCGATTATTTGAGAGGATAGGGATAGATTTAAAAGGTGGTAAAGAAATAAGCAGGAAGTTGACATTTTTTGACCAGAGAGAAAAGGTTAAATTTATTATTACCAGAGCCAAAGATAACCCCACCTATGTTGAATGTGGAGCAGCAGATATTGGGATAGTGGGGGAGGATGTGTTATTAGAAGAAAAAAAAGATGTTTATCGGCTCTTAGATTTAAAATTTGGAAAGTGCAAAATGGTAGTAGCTGCTTTAGAGGGAGGGAAGCAAAAAAAATATTATAAAAATAACGGACACCGTTTAAAAGTGGCTACTAAATATCCCCATATTGCTGGAAAATACTTTAAGGAAAAAGGAATATATGTGGAATTAATTAAGCTCTATGGCTCTGTAGAATTAGCCCCTCAGGTAGGTTTAGCAGATATGATTGTTGATATAGTCTCTACCGGACGTACCTTAGAGGAAAATAAGCTTACAATCATTGATGAAATAATTCATCTTAGCGCTCAGCTTATTGTTAACCGAATTAGTTATAAGACTAAACATAAAAGAGTTATCGGTCTTTCGCAGGACATTAAAAATTTTATATCCTTGGAGTCAGATAAAATTGCAGAATGGTAAGAGCATAGAGCACATAGAAATAAATAGAATGATTGTCTAAAATAAATTTCTAAAAAAATATCTGAAATATTGCAAAAGAAGGGATTGATTAAAAATTGATAGAGATGGAGACCATTTTTTTAAAGAGAGAAAATAAGGAAAAAATAAAAGAGGTCTGCAGGCATAAGTATTCTGAAGATAACCTGACAGATGATATTAAAAATAAGGTGAGAGAAATTATAATAAAAGTGAAAAAGGAAGGAGATAAAGCCCTTTTTGAGTTTACGGAAAAGTATGATGGAGCAAGACTGAATCCCTCAGAAATGCTGGTAAGTAAAGAGGAATGGGGTAAGGTCAGTCAAGAAGTAAGTGACGGTTTATTGGAAGTAATAAAAGAGGCGATAAAAAAGATTAAAAATTACCACCTGCACCAGAAAGAAAATTCCTGGTTTACTACAGAAGAAAAGGGTATTATTTTGGGGCAAGTAGTGAATCCCATTAAGAGAGTGGGTTTGTATGTCCCGGGAGGAACGGCTGCCTATCCTTCTTCTCTTATTATGGCAGCAGTACCAGCAATGATTGCAGGGGTTAAAGAGATTGTTGTGGTAACTCCTCCTCCTTCTGATGGTAAAATAAATTCTTACTTATTATCTACTGCCCGGGAATTGGGTATAGCGGAGATTTACAAGGTAGGAGGAGCTCAAGCTATAGCTGCCCTGGCCTATGGTACGGAAACCATAAGAAGAGTAGATAAAATTGTAGGGCCCGGGAATATTTATGTAACTTTGGCTAAAAAGAATGTCTTTGGAGAGGTAGATATAGACATGCTGGCAGGACCAAGTGAAATCCTTATCTGGGCTGATGAAAAGGCTAATCCTCGATATTTAGCTTGTGATTTACTTTCTCAAGCTGAGCATGATGTAGAAGCCTCGGCAATTTTAATAACTACTTCTTCCTTGTTGGCCGATAAAGTGAGGGAAGAGATTGAACATGAGTTAAAGAATTTAAATAGAAAAAAAATCATTCAAGAGTCTTTAAATAAAAAAGGGAAGTTAATTGTTGCCGAGGATGAAGGGATAATTTTAGAGTTTGTCAATGGTTTTGCACCTGAACATTTAGAATTACAAATAGAAAGTCCCTGGCAGATATTGGGAGAAATAAAAAATGCTGGGGCAATATTTGTAGGGGCTTATTCTCCGGAGGCTTTAGGGGATTATTGGGCAGGGCCCAATCATATTCTTCCTACTTCCGGGGGAGCAAGATGTTTTTCACCCTTATCGGTAAAAGACTTTACTAAGAGAAGTAGTATAATTTTCTATGATAAAGAAAGATTGGGACAAGCCAGTGAAAAGATTGCGAGTTTTGCCAGATTAGAAGGATTGGAAGCCCATGCCCGTTCTATAGAGATAAGAAATTTAGAATAACCAAGTGGGGTCAGGTCTCAACATTTGACATAACATTTTTAGCTATTTTATTTAGGAGCGAGTTATGTCAAATGTTGAGACCTGACCCCTAGGTGAAGAAAGAGTTGATCAATGAATGTTAATTTCGGAAAAACTAAATTCAGATTATTTATTCAAGAAAAAAATTATTTTGAATAAAAAGATTTTGGATAAAATTTCTCAGGTAGATACTCTGGTCTTTGATATTGATGGCGTTCTAATAGATGTACGGGATTCTTTTATGAAAGCTGTATGCCAAACAGTTCAATTTTATTTTAAAGAGATATTAGGATTTCAAGGTTCCCAAGGTTTAATAAACCCGAAAGAAATTGTGTATTTTAAAACAGCCGGAGGCTTTAATAATGATTGGGATTTAACTTCAGCTGTCGTTTTGTTTTACCTGATGAAAGCCAGAGAAAATAATTTAAAGGATGTAGATGAACTTAGAAGCATAAAACCGGATATAAAAACCTTTACCACTAAGATGTTATCTCCCGGAGGAGGTTTAGTTAAAATAATTGATTCAATCGAGAAAGATGGGCAAGTAAAAGAATGGATATTGAGTCTGTGGGATAAAGATTTAATTACTAAAATATTTCAGGAGATTTATGCTGGGGGAGAACACTGTTATAATATTTACGGATTTTATCCCTCATTAATTCAGAAGGATGGGCTGATAAAACAGGAAAGAATAATTATAGATAAAAATAAAAAAAATTTCTTACAAAAATTTTCTCTCGGTATCTTAACTGGCAGAAATGAAAGAGAGGCCAAGGTAGCCTTAGAAAGATTGGGCTGGGATGATATTATTTCTAAAAAAAGGATAGTGACAGCTGATGATGGGGTGGGAAAACCTCATCCCCAGGGATTAAAAAAAATAGCTGAAAGTTTGGAAACTAAATGGGGTATCTACATAGGGGATACCTGGGATGATCTAATTACTGTAAAAAATATCAACAAAGAAGAGGGAGTAACAAAGTTTTTGTCGGCAATAGTTTTAGGAGAGGAATTTGATTTACGAGGCAAGTCAGCAAAGTTCTATCTTAATGCAGGAGTGGATTTATTAAGCCAAGATGTTAATTCTATCTTATATCATTTAGAAAGAGTTAAAAACAATGGACAATAGTGGAAAGGCAGGTGTCGATAACCTTGAAGGAAATAAAAGGTGAATATAAAAGAAAAAGTTTGGAGACTGAAATAGAAGTGAAGGTGGATTTAAATGGTAAGGGGATAAACAATTTACAAACAGAAATTTATTTTTTAAATCATATGCTTTCCCTATTTTCCCAGCATGGTTTTTTTGACCTGGAAGTGAAAGCTCGGGGGGACCTTAAAGTGGATTATCATCATACCGTAGAGGACATAGGAATCTGTCTGGGGGAGGCCATTAAGAATGCCCTACAAGATAAGAAAGGGATAAGAAGATATGGATCTACTATTTTACCCATGGATGAGTCATTGGTTCAGGTAGCTGTAGATTTAAGTGGGAGAGGACAATTAATCTATAAAGTCCAATTTGGGCAGGAAAGAGTAGGTTCTTTTGAAGTTAATCTGGTAGAGGAGTTTTTTAGAGCCCTATCTTATCATGCCGGGATGACTCTGCATATTCATTTACTTTATGGGAAAAATTCCCATCATATTATCGAGGCAATATTTAAAGCCTTTGGCCGGGCCTTGGATGAGGCAACCAGGAAAGATGATAGAATAGATGATATTCCTTCCACTAAGGGGATTATTGATTAGAGGATTGGGAGAATAAAGGGAATGATAGTGATAATAGATTACGGGATGGGAAATTTAAAGAGTGTGCAAAATGCCTTTGCTAAAGTTGGATATAAAACGATAATAACTGATGATCCAAATCAGATTAAAAGAGCCAGTGCTTTAGTGCTTCCCGGAGTAGGAGCTTTTAGGGATGCTATTAAATTCTTAAAAGACAAAAAAATAGATAAGGAATTAATTAAAGCCATAGAAGCAGGCAAACCCTTCCTGGGTATTTGTCTGGGGATGCAATTATTGTTTACTTTTAGTGAAGAAGGTGGTCTTTTTAAAGGATTAAATATTCTACCAGGCGGAGTGAAA
>Ga0307428_1000695_pt1 | contig 19656 bp, 20 predicted proteins | sample SalMarWE160240MG_FD_202161 | JGI IMG/M metagenome (GOLD analysis project Ga0307428, IMG submission 202161) | Salt marsh sediment microbial communities from the Plum Island Ecosystem LTER, Massachusetts, United States - WE1603-240 | ecosystem: Environmental > Aquatic > Marine > Intertidal zone >...
TAAATTGATCTACTCGAAAGCTGTTGTGACGCACAAGATAGTCGATTGGATATTATCGAATCTGAGATAGACATTCTTAATTCATGTTGTGATACCCAAGATAGTCGACTTGATATTATTGAATCCGAAATTGATTTACTCGAGAGCTGTTGCGATGCCCAAGATTCTCGTTTAGATATTGTTGATTCTGAAGTTGATATTCTTGAGTCCTGCTGCGATGCATTAAATAGCCGAGTCAATGTATTAGAAAGTATTGTTGATACTATTGAAACACAAGACTCTCGCTTTGATGTTATTGAATCGCAAATTGAATTACTCGAAAGTTGCTGTGATGCCCAGGACAGTCGCCTTGATGTTATTGATACCGAAATTGATATTCTTGAATCCTGTTGTGATGTCCAAGATAGTCGACTAGATATTCTTGAATCTGAAGTCGATCTTTTAGAGTCATGCTGTGATGCTCAAGATTCTCGACTTGATATTATTGATTCTGAAATTGATAGCCTTGAAAGTTGTTGTGATGCATTGAATAGCCGAGTTGATGTGTTAGAAAGTATTGTCGATACTATTGAAGCACAAGACTCTCGTTTTGATGTTATTGAATCACAGATTGACTTACTCGAAAGCTGTTGTGATGCGCAAGATAGTCGATTAGACATCATCGAATCTGAAATAGACTCTCTTGATTCACGCTTGGATATTTTTTTAACCAATGAACTTGTATTTGTATCAGGCGCTATGGATCGTCGAGGATCAGCAAACCCAACAACAACATTTTCAAATGTTTATGGCACTGGTAATGTTAATCCAGTGCTACGAAATTGGCTCATGGGTCCATCAACTTCTGGTACCCCACTCCAACCAATGGGGATTCAATTTGCAATTCCCCGTGATTTTGACTCTACAGGTTCTGTAGAAGTTGATGTTCACGTGTTAATAGATGACAATAGTGAACCAGCAGATCAGACTGCAAGTATTCGACTACGAGCTAATTTTATACATAATAATCAACAGCTTGGCATATCTGCCGGTGGTTTCCCGGAAGATACACAATCAGCTGATTTTACCATTGTAGAACCAACATTATTGAATGCTCTTAACCATCAATTGGTTACTATAACAATGACTGATTCAGTTGTTGATACAATAGAGCCACAAGACTGGGCAAATATTGCTATTAACCGTGCAGCACCGACAGTTGGAACGGAATATGCTAGCAATATATATTTATCATCAGTAACATTTCGTTATAAAAGAAAATAAATATCAATATGCTTTTGCTACTAAAATATCTTGGATACTTTGCTTGTCACAATTAAAGCAATGAGTAAAAATTTTCTCTTTCCATAGGCAACGTATACTAGCCTTATATTCTTTGAGTGCTAATTCACATTCACTATTACCACACCACCCTGTTTGGTAAAATCCTGGCTTTTGATCAATTATTGGTCCAAATTCAGCAAGCTTTTCTCCTTTAAACCACTTTTCTTGCATTCGTGCCTGCGCATTTTCAAATAATTTTCGCTGCATGGTGGTAAGCATGTGAGCTATTTCAGCAATAAGAGATTCTAATGCTACTATTTTTTTATCTCCTGAAAGACGATCAACAACAATTGCCTGATTATTTTCAATATCACGAGGGCCAATTTCAACCCGAAGCGGAACCCCTTTTAATTCCCATTTATAGAATTTAGCACCTGGAGTTCTTGTTTCATCACTATCAATATGAGCACGAACATCTTCTTTTTGCAAATTTTCTCTAATTTTTTGTGCTGTAGTAACTATTAATTGCTTATCCTGGCCTTTTTTAAAAATAGGAATAATAACTATTTGTATCGGAGCAATAGCAGGCGGCAATATTAATCCTTTTTGATCACCATGTGCCATAATAACTGCACCAACTAATCGCGTTGTTGTTCCCCAACTGGTCAAATGGGGATACGCCAACTTTTCTTCCCTGTTTTGATATTTCATATCAAATGCTTGTGCAAAAGACTGGGAAAGTAAATGGGAAGTTCCCATTTGTAATGCTTTACCATCTGGCATTAATGCTTCTAGGGTCAACGTTTTTTCTGCGCCAGGAAATTTTTCTTGCGCAGATTTTTGACCTGTTACCACCGGAATTGCTAAATAATTTTGCACAAGATCAACATATTCTCCAAGCATTGTTTGTACTTCTTGTTCAGCTTCTTCATAAGACTCATGAGCGGTATGGCCTTCTTGCCAAAAAAATTCAGTTGTACGTAAAAATGGTCGTGGGCGCAATTCCCAGCGAACAACATTTGCCCATTGATTAATTTTAAGGGGAAGGTCGCGCCATGATTTAATCCAGCGAGCAAACATATAATGAACCATTGTTTCTGATGTTGGCCTGACTACCAGTGGTTCTTCCAATTTTTTACCTCCCGCATAGGTTACTATGGCAAGCTCTGGAGCAAATCCTTCAACATGAGCAGATTCACGTTTAATGAATGACTCTGGTATAAACAAAGGAAATGCCACATTATCATGGCCAGTTTCTTTGATTTTTTGATTTAAAATTTCACGAATGTGTTCCCAAATAGCATAACCATATGGCCGAATAACCATTGAGCCACGTACTGGGGTTTGATCAGCCAACTCTGCTTGGTAAATAACCTCTTGATACCATTCAGAAAAATTTTTCTTAATCTCAGGTAATGCTTGCATATAAAGTTCTCTTATAATTGATATTTGAGCAATTTTTGTTAAAATATACTATAAATAGGAAAAAACTACAAAAAAAATCAGTATTAAGTCCTATTTGACCTATTTAGGGATTATTCAGGGGGTTATATGAATAAAAAAATAATAAAAAAAATAGCTATTTTATTCCTTTTTTTGCTAGCCCCTCTCTATGCCAAAATTCAATATCTCTTTTCTCATGGCTTAGCTGATACATATAAACAAGCATATCAATATGCAAAAACATATAAAATTGGGGGGAAAGTGTATCATAATAAGCACTATATTATAGATAACCCATTCAGTTTTAACTACCCCGATGCTAGAAAGGGAATTCTTCGTGTTAATCCACTCAAAACAAGTCTTTCTCAAAATAATGAAATTGCTCATTTAAAACTAAAAGTTGAAGAAATAGCCCGAAAAAAAAAAATTGGCAATGGTGAAATTGTTATTTTTGGTATTTCGCGAGGTGCATCAACTGCATTCAATTTCATGGCTCTTCATAACCACCATGCTGTTAAAGCATTAATTTTAGAATCACCATTTGATGCTATGGCAAGTATTATCGATAATAAGCGCAAACGATGGCACCTTGAATGGTTATCACCTGATTTTGGACAGTTTCTTTTAGAATCTATTTTTTGGAAATATAAAAGAAATGGGATCCGACCTATTGATTTAGCCGGTGCTATAAGAAAAGATCTTCCCATTCTTATTATTTGCTCAAAAGAAGACCAATTAGTACCATATCAAAGTTCAGTAAAATTATACAAAAAATTGAAAGAATCTGGACATCAAGCTGTTCACTTATTCATTGCTGATCATGGAAAGCATGCCAAAATATGGCCAGGGAAAGATAGTAATAAATATCAAAAAGCTGTCCATTCGTTTTATGCAAAATATGATCTACCGTATGACTCTATGCTTGCATTAGAGGGAGAAAAATATTTATATTCAGGGTAATGATTAATTTTAACCATATAGCCCAAATGAGAATAGCTCCTTTTTGCCTTATATTTTTAATAATAACTACTACGCAGTCCCAAACCTGGTATCTTTTTTCCCATGGCCTTGGCGATACATTCAAAAAAGCATATAAATATGCAAAAACTTATACCATAGGAGATAAAACGTTTCAGCATACACGATATATCATAGATAGACCATTTGTAAGTTTTAACTATTCTGATGCCTTAGAAGGATTCCCCCATATTAATACTAAAAAAACGAGTTTTGCTCAAAATAATGAAATTAATCAACTAAAAACAGCTTTTGAAAAAACAATTCAATATGCACAAACAAAGACTAGCAAAAATGAAGTTATTCTTGTTGGCCTTTCACGCGGTGCGTCGGCAGCATTAAATCTTATGGCACTGTATACATTGCCTGAGGTTAAAGCACTTGTTTTAGAATCACCATTTGATTCAGTAGCATCAATTATTGATAATAAGCGCAAGCAACTTCATCTTGAATGGTTATCTCATAATACAGGTGAGCTTATTATGGAAAATATTTTTCGCCAGTACAAAAGAAATGATAGAGCTCCTATCGATCTTGTAAGTAGAATAAGAAAAGACCTTCCTATACTTATTATTTGTTCAAAAGAAGATCAATTAGTACCATGCCAAAGTTCAGTAAAATTATATAAAAAATTGAAAGAATCTGGCCATTATTTTACCCATCTATTTGTTGCTGATCATGGAAAACACTCTCAAATATGGTCGGATAAGGATGGTGAAACTTATCAAGCAGTTGTTCATGCTTTTTATAAAAAATATAACTTGCCACATGATACTAAAATCGCATTACAAGGTATAAAATATTTGTATTAATTGCTAACAATAAGTAAGTAAAATACTATAAAAAATCATGCCATTTTTATAAAAAAAATATTTCTATTGAAAAAAAATTTAAAAAAATGTAAATATATTTGTATAAAATATTGATTTTAAAAAAACAAATTTTGTATCATTGAAATTGAAGATGTAGCATAATAATGAAAGCTATTAAAAAAAGGAGATTTATTATGGCTGTAAGAAAAAGAAAAACAGCAGCAAAGAAAACAACAAGACGTAAAACTGCTAGACGCAAACCAGCTGCTAAACGTAAAGCTACAACAAAACGCAAAACTACTAGACGCAAAACTACTAGACGCAAAACTGCAAAACGTAAAACAACAACAAGACGTAAAGCTGCTAAGCGCAAAACAACTGCTAAGCGAACAACAAGAAGAAAAACTGCTAAGAAAGCTACAACAAAAAGAAGAATGGCAAAGCGTCGCGCGCCAGCAAGACGTAAAACAGCTAAAAGAAGAACAACTAGAAAAGCTCATTAAAAATAAATCCCTCTTTTTATTATTCAATCATTAAAAAGAGGGATTTATTTTTTTATCTTTTTAGGTAATTCATCTTTATAAAATAGATATAAGCCAACAAAAACAATAATAACCGTCAAAAAAAATTGCCAACTTACCTGTTCATCAAGAAAAAACCAACCAAATAAAGCAGCGAATAACGGTGTAGTAAAACCGGCAAATGACAAAAAGGTTGCTGAATAACGGGTCAGTAAATACCCATATAGGTTGTATGAAATAATATTACCAACTAAAATGAGCAATAATGTATACCAACCAAACATAATAAAACCAACTATTTCAGGACTCATAGTTGGAAATATTTTCAAAAGAAAACTGATATTTTTTTCTTCAAAAACTCTTGGCGCTTTTTCCCATATCAATGACGTTATTAGTGCCAATACTCCCCCGCCGAACATGCCAATACCATTGATAAATATTGCTGAGTAGCCATTGATCATTAATTCTTTCATAACAATCCATCCATAGGAAGCTGCTATTGTTGAAAAAATTACTAATAATTCTGGTAATGACAAAAAATGGTCTACGAGCGTCTCAAATGGTTGTTGAGCCATTAATACGGGTAAAAAACCAATAAAACCTATAAAAAGCCCCAGCCACTGAATTTTAGTTAAGCTCTCTTTAAAAATAAAATAAGAAAACAATGCAGTAATAAATGGTGAAAGATTATACAAAAGGCATGCTTTTGCAGATGTTACATGGACAAGACCAATAAATTCAAAAACAAAAGCAAAATAAATAGCAAATAATATAAATTGAATAAATAGGCCCTTGCTTTTTTTTACTATTAATTGTTTTTGAGAAAAAAAATAGTCATACAAGAGTAAAAGAATACCAGCACTCATCATCCGGATAGCAATAAAAAAAATGGGCCGCCCGTATGATAATACTGCTTTAGAAAAAGTAAAGGTACTTGCAAAAAAAATATAGAGTAAAAAAACAAGAATTAGCATTAATCTTCACCACTATCAACATGTAATGAATTATCTCTCAATTGAATCCGCTCAATTTTTTGTGCTTTTCCTGTTTGACTATTAACTTCAATAATAACACCACATAACACAACTGGCGTACTCGTATCAACAGAAAATTTAACAGGTATTTGGGTTAAAAAATGTTCTATAATTGGTTCTTTTTTCATTCCAAGCATAGAGTTAAAAGAACCAACCATCCCAAGATCAGTAATATAGGCGGTTCCTCCCGGTAAAATACGTTCATCTGCAGTTTGAACATGAGTATGAGTGCCGACAAGACCACTAATTTTACCGTCTAAAAAATAAGCCATTGCCATTTTTTCTGATGTTGCTTCTGCATGAAAATCAACAAAAATCAATTTTGTTTTATTTTGCAAAAAAGAAAGAAGAGATTGGGCAGTCCGGAATGGACAATCAATAAGATCTCTCATAAATACCCGTCCTTGAATATTAATAACCCCAATTATCTGGTCTTTACAGACAAAGGTGGTCATACCAACCCCAGGGGCACTGCTCGGAAAATTTGCTGGTCGTAAAAGATCTGTATGTTGTTCAAGATAGGGATATATTTCTCGTTTATGCCAAATGTGGTTTCCACTCGTAATAACGTCTACTCCATTGTGCTTAAAAAATCGTACAATGCGCGATGTTATACCGCGACCATGTGAACTATTTTCGCCATTAACAATAAGAGCATCTACTTTGTATTTATCTTTTAGGCGGTCAATATGTTTTTGAAACATAATACGCCCTGTTTTTCCTACAACATCCCCAATCAGTAAAACACGTAACAAACTCATAATTTACCTTGCGTAAGCAACTGCTCGCTTTTCTCGAATAATATTCACCTTAATTTGACCGGGAAAATTCATTTCTTTTTCTATTTTGCTTGCAACATCACGCGCAAGTATCAATGATTTTTCATCATCCAAATTTTCTTCTTCAACAATAATACGCAGTTCTCTCCCTGCTTGAAGCGCATAGGCCTTTTTTACTCCTATAAATGTATAAGCTATCTCTTCAAGCTTTTCAAGTCGCTTTATATAAGCAGCATATGTTTCTCTTCTGGCACCAGGACGGGATGCAGAAATAGTATCAGCTATTACAATAATGGGGGAATAAATCGAAGTAAATGGTATTTCTTCATGATGAGCAGCAATAGCATTCACAATAATTGAATTTTCACCGCAGCGTTTTGCTATATCACCACCAATCATAGCATGAGGGCCATCAACTTCTGCTGTTACTGCTTTTCCTATATCATGCAACAAGCCAGCACGCAACGCTATTGCACCATCTAAACCAAGCTCTTGAGCAATCATCCGTGCAAAAATACCTACCTCTTTGCAATGAACCAAAACATTCTGTGAGAAGCTGGTCCTAAAATGTAGCTTTCCTAAAAGATTAATAATTTCCGGATGTATCCCTTGTAAGTTAAATTCCAATACTGCTTCCTTCCCACACTCCTGAATTACCTCTTCTATTTCCTTTTCACATTGCATAACAGTTTCTTCAATACGAGTAGGATTTATTCTTCCATCCAAAATAAGCTTTTCCAATGATCGACGTGCAACTTCTCTTCTTATTGGATTAAAACCTGAAATAGTAATATCTGGTGACTCACCAATAATGAATTCCATACCAGTAGCAATTTCAAGTGCTTTAATATTTCTTCCTTCCTTACCAATAATACGTCCTTTCATTTCCTCATTTGGTAAATGAACTAAGCCAGATGAATGAGGAGCAACTTGATCAGCAGTATAACGCTGCATCGTTGAAACAATAATTGCTGTTGCTTTTTCTTTTGCCAATTGTCTTGCCTCTTCTTCAATTTTTTGCACCCACTTTTCATTAGTAAGACGTACTTCTGCCTCCAGAGTATCAAAAAGAACTTGTTTTGCATCACTTTTTGACATATTATTTACTTGCTCAAGTTTTGATATCAATTCATTATATAAGTTTTTTAATTTAGTTTCATTTACTCGTAATGTATCACTTGCTCTTGACAAATTTCTCTCTTTTTGTTGCAATTCTTGTCGCAATTCATCAAATTGTTGCTCTTTTTTTTCTATATTGTCATAACGAGAATTGAGCTTACTTTGAAGCCGATCAAGTTCCAAACGTTCTTTTTTAAGCTCAAGCTCAAATTCTTTTCGTTTGCGATAGATATCATCTTTAAGCTTTACAAGCGCCTCACGCTTTTCTGTTTCAATATCCCTTTTGGTATTTTTCCATCGATCATTTGCATCACGAATCATTTTTTGTGCTTTATTTATTCTTTTTTTTGCATATAATAAGATTAAAATTATCGATGCAAATCCTATGCTATTTATAATTGTAAATAATAATCCAAATTCGATCATTGCTTTTCCTTGTCTTCCGGAGAAGTTTACTTATCTGTTAAATAACAAACTATGGTACTGAAATAAAAAGTAGAAGTTAATTAAACAAAACAAAGTGCTTTTTGATTAATGCTGAAGAAAAAAAATCGCATTGAATTTTATTGATGAAAAAGAGAAAAAATATCTTGATCAATAAGATTTACAAGCACCGCCATTTTTTGTTCATTACGATCTAGCTCTCCTTCCAAGATAATTGATTTATGAACAATACGCAAGGCAGTTAGTACAGCAATTTTTTTGGAATCGGCAATCTGATAGCTTTTACTAATAGACTGCATAATATCATCTACTAATGTTGCTGCCTTTATTAAGCTATCTTCAGCTTCATCACTAACTAAAGTATACTGATCCCCAAAGATCTGTACCTTGTAATTCTTTTTTTTACTTGTGTTCATTGTTGATTTTCATGCTCAACCAAAGTATCAATGCTTTTAATTAAATCATCTAGGGCTGCTCTTGTTAGAGAACGTTCCTGATCAAGCTCTTTAACCTGGTTACTTTCACTCAATATAGATTCTTCAATACCTTTTAACTGTGTTTCCAATTGAGCATTATCTTCAGAAAATTTTGCATTTTCTGCTTTTAACTCTTCATTTTCTGCTTCAAGTCTTTCTTTTTCACTCTGTAGTGCTTCATTATTTGCCTTTAATTCCTTAACTAATGTTACGAGCGACCGAATCTTATCCTCGAGGACACCCAATACTTTCATAATCCTCTCCCTTTTTAGTCAAAATTAATTTTTGACTTTAGTCTATTAAGACCCTATTTGCATTGTCAAGAGTGTGGAGTTTTTATTTGATTGGTCAATTGAGTAAAGGCATTTGGTTCAAAAATAGCAAGTTGACTCAGCATTTTTCTATTTAATAAAATATTCTCTTTTTTCAAACCATGAATAAATTTACTATATGATATGTCATTACTGACACAAGCTGCTTTTATTCGTGTAACGAATAAAGATCTCATGTCTCTTTTTTTTAGCTTTCTACTTTTAAAAGCAAATGCCCAGGCGCGCATTAATGTTTCTTTAGCACGGGTAAAAACATTTTTTCGCTGGCCCCAAAACCCTTTTGTCTGTTTCAAAAGGCGCTTATGTCTTTTTTTTACAACAGTGCCACGTTTTATTCTTGTCATTGTATTTTCCTATTTATTCAAAATTAACCAACATTTAGTAAGGGAGCAAACGCATAATAGAAGAAAGATCTGCTTTAGAAATATAGCTTTCTTTGCGAAGATGTCGTTTTTTCTTTGCTGTCTTCTTTGTTAATAAATGCCTTCTATAAGCGTGTGAAAATTTGATTTTCCCTTTTTGCTTGCCAACTTTTTTAAATCGCTTTTTTGCGGCAGAATGTGTTTTCATTTTTGACATAATAACCTCTTTTTGTTACTTTTCTATGTTTTTAAGATGGTAAACGCGAGACCAAAGTTTTCCCATTTTTGTCTCTTTTTCTTTCACTAAATTTTGCTCTAGTCCATAGTTGTTTAGACTTTGATCAATTTTATCAAAAAATTCACCCCCACGCTCTGTTTTGGTCATTGATTCACGCCCACGAAAGGATAAAGTAATTTTAACATACTTACCATCTTTTAAAAATTGAACTATCTGCTTTATCTTTGTTTGATAATCATGTTCACCAATTTTTGGTCGTAGCTTAATTTCTTTTATTTGGACAATTTTTTGATGCTTCTTTGCTTCCATTCTTTTTTTCTTTTTTTCGTAAAGCACCTTTCCAAAGTCCATTATTTTAACAACGGCAACTCCCTCTTTCCCTTTTTCTGCTATTACAACAAGATCAAGACCGGCCTCTTCTGCCATTTCTAGTGCTTTATATCTTGATACAACACCAATATTAACACCATCTTGTGTTATTAATTGGACAGTAGAAGCCCTAATTTGCTCGTTGGTGAGGGGTAAAGTTTCTTTTTTTCCTTTCAAGTTTTATAGCCTCTTTTTTAATCAAATAATTTGTTCTATATCAGTTTATTTTCTTCTTCAATTACTTCTTTTACTTTTTGGTAAATTTTTTGAGCAGTTTCTTTATTTTGTTTAAGGTATTGCAATACTTGGTCCCTCCCCTGGGCTATTTTTTCTTCTCCAAAAGAAAACCAAGACCCTGACTGCGTAATTACTTTATAGTGAAGTGCTGCACCGATAAGATCAAGCTCTTTACTAATTCCTTCATTAAACAACAAATCAACTTCAACTATTTTAAATGGAGGCGCCACTTTGTTTTTGACAACACGGATCCGCACGCGATTACCTATTAACAAATCATTTTTCTTTATGCTAGCAATTTTTCTAACATCCAACCGCAATGACGCATAAAACTTCAGAGCATTACCCCCTGTTGTTGTTTCCTTATTTGCAAATGGCATTGCTCCAATATTTTGCCTAATTTGGTTAATAAAGATTAAAACAGTTTTTGATTTATGCACAACGGGAGTTAATTTGCGTAATGCTTGCGACATTAACCGTGCTTGCAAACCCATATGGGAATCTCCCATATCACCTTCAAGCTCAGCTTTTGGCACAAGTGCAGCAACAGAATCAATAACAATAATATCAACAACGCCGGAGCGAATAAGCATTTCTGCAATATCAAGTGCTTGTTCTCCATAATCTGGCTGCGAAATAATAAGATCATCGGTGTTAATACCTAACTTTTTAGCATATGAAGGGTCTAAGGCATGTTCTGCATCAATATAGGCACAAATACCATTATTTTTCTGTACCTGAGCAATCGCGTGCATAGCCAACGTTGATTTTCCAGAAGATTCTGGGCCAGATATTTCGATAATCCTACCCATTGGTAATCCACCAACTCCTATTGCTTGATCAATAAGAATAAATCCCGTAGAAATAGTTTCTATTTGAGAATTTCCTGATTGGCCGAGCATCATAACAGCACCATTGCCATATTGCTTATCAATTTGAGCAAAAGTGACCTCAAGCATTTTTTGTCTAATCAAGCCGTCTTTTTCTTTGTTCTCTTCTTTTTGTTTAATTGATTTATTTTTCATATTGAATATTATTCACCTGCTAAAACAATAGATTCATTTGTCTTTATTTTAGCAGGTCTAAATAAAGAAGCAACAAAAGCTTCTTTATAAAGGCTTGTCCTATTCTGCGTAACTTCTTCTGCTGCTTTTTCCCATTGGTCACTATCAAGAGCTATTTTTGGTATTTGTATCTCATCAAGCTTGATAAGATACCGGTCATTGCCAACTTTTTCTTCATGAACCATGCCAACAGAATCTAGCTGCATTAGTTGAGAAACCGATAATCCCCTTTCTTTCAAGTCTTTTTTACTTGCAGAATCTTGTGGTTTTATCCAGCCTGTTTCTTCTTTTTCCAGATTAAACTCCTTTGCAAGCTCATTAAGCGATTTATTCTTTGCCAATTCTTTTACATCTTTTGCCAACTTCTGTAATGCACTCGTAGCTCGCTCCTCATATAAATCATCTAAAACAACTGATTTAATTGATTCAAGACTTGGAAGGTATTGGTCTTGGATAGAAGTAAGCTTAATAACTATGCCAATATTATCATCAATATAAAAATCCATAGCATCTTTTTTAAGCTTAAACAATGCCTGACTAAGCTGCGTATCATTTTTTTCCTTTAAATCAATTTTTTTCGCCATACCACCTTTTTTGGCAATGAGATCTTTGAGTAACTCTTCCTGATTACCACCCAATTCAATAATATGTTTTATATCCTGAGTAAATTCTTTTTCAAATTTTTGTTCTTGTACTATTTTTTTAATTTCACTTTCAACCTGAGTCAACGGCTTATAACGTTTTGGTATTCTCTTTACACGCTGAAGAAGCACTTTCCCTTCACTGGTTTGAATTATTTGTGAAATATCACCATCTTTTTTTAATAAAAATGATGCCCGTTCAAAAATATCCTCTTTTTCGCCACGCGCAAATGGCTCAATTAATCCACCATTTTTTGCACTTTCTGAATCCTGCGAAAATTCTTTTGCCTTTTGAGCAAAATCAGTAGGCTTTAAAAGCAATTCTTCACGAATAGCGGCTAATGATATTTTTTCAGGATCTTTGATCAGGATTTGGCGAACCTGCATTTTTGTTGGTTCTTCAACAAAATTTTTAATTTTATTATCTTCATAATAGGTGACAATCTCTTCTTGGGTTACAATAATGTCATAGGACTGGGGTGAAAATTCCCAACGAATACCACTCCGTTTTTCTGGTACCCAATATCGCTTAAATCGTTTATTTTGTTTTTCAAAAAAAGATTTTAATAATTCATCAGTAACTTTTTTTTCCTTTTCATTTTTTAAAAAATCGGAAAAGGAAAACACTAACAAACTAAATTTTTTATTTGCATTATCTCGTATATATTGTTGTTTTATATCAAATGAAGGAACATAATATATTGCATTTACTAGGTCCATAACAAATTGACTCGTCAGTGCCTGCTCAATAGAACGTTCAAACGCACTGCTAGATAATCCTTGATTTTTTAAGTACATATTAACTGCTTTTTCATTAATACCCATCTTGTCAAACAAGAAGGGCGGGAGAACATGGGGAAGGTATTGCTGGGCAAACCGCTGATCATTCATTTTTTGCATAATATAATCAGGATGTAAGTAAAGACCGATTTTTTGTGCAAATTGATTCAACAGTTCTTCTTTAACTAATTGATTAAAAGCAAGTGTTTTTGGCTCAACACTTATTCCCATTGATTGCAACAACAAATCTGCAAATTTTCCATATTCTGCTCTAAATAATGCAAGTCTATTTTGCTGGTTGGCTACCTCTCGTACAAATGTTTGGTATGATATTTCTCCATTATTTACTTTAATTGCCCAAGGACCATTGCCCGTTGTCTGCCGTAAAAGACTCGGCGCAATAAAACCTATTGCAATCGCAATAATAATTATCCACAATACAAAGCGATGAGCAGAAATTTTAAGTTGTTTTCTAATAACAGTTATCATGGAAAATACCTTTCTTAACAATTTTTCTTTTTAGCATACAATTATGCATGGGTCCTTTAATTTTTCATCTTTTTTTAATGTTTCAACAAGCTTGTCTAAAACAAATCTATCAGTATATTTTTTTGTTACTACTTGATACCAAGTTATTTTTTTTCCTCGAGTAGTTTTGCTTGTTCTTTTTTTAATCTCCAGAGAAATATTTTTTTTCTGTAAGCGATTTACAAACTGGTTTGCTGCATTTAAGGTGCCAAACCCAATAAGCTGCGCATAATAGCTTGTTGCAGAAGAATTATTTATCGTATCTGATTCAGATTGCATGACATCATATTCATTACTTTCATTGTCACAAGCAAGTTGATTTTCATTTTCTTGGAAAATAGATTCTGCAATTTCTCTAACACTGGTATTTTGTTGTAATGAAAGCAAAGAAGAAGAAATTTTATCAGCAAATGATTCATTATGTATTTTATCAACAAATTGCTCTACTGCATATTTTTGTCCCCAAAAATAACCAAATATAAATGACATAAATAATAATATAATATTGCCAGCAACAACAAACCCTAATTGCCGTAATGATAGTATTAAATCATTCTTTTCATGTTCAGAATCATTGAATTTATTGTTTGTGTCTTTCCACTCGTCCATCATACCCTATTTTCTTTTTTATTAAGGACTAATAATCGTTCTAATAGTTGTTTAATATATAAATGAAGGGGAGTGAAAGTCAAGTTGGTCTCTTCAAATAAAATATTTTTTTCCAACCCTAGAGAGGGAACTTCTTTTAATTTTTTTTTAAGCATCCGCCAAAATGTATACTGTCGCTTTGCGTAATTTTTTGTTTTTTTTTGAATAATACTTATCATATGTTCTTTGGTACGCTTGGTTTGATCAGAAGCCAAATAATCAAGAATATCATTATAACCAATAATTTTTTTTGACCGTATAAATGGTACCCACTGCGTTTTTTGAAGATTCTGAACCTCGCTAATCCAACCTTCGTCAATCATTTGCACTACCCGGTTATCAATACGGCTATATAGTTCATCTTTTTCTCGTCCAACAAAAGTTAATAAGCAATTACTTACGGGGTTAAAAAGTGGAAGACATGTGGAAGGTAATTGTCCAGTTAATCGCCAAATTGTTAAGGCACGATTAATTCGATACTTATCTTTCTTATTAATTTGCGCAGCTCTAACTGGATCTATCTCTTTTAGTAAATTCCAGGAACTATTATTTATATTTATTGTCCCCACTAATTTAGTTCTTTCTATTGTTCTTGGCGGAAAAAATAATGATTTTAAATAAAAACCAGAACCCCCTACAATAATAGGCAATTTTTTATTTTTCCAAATAGAATTAATTGTATTGATTAGCATGTTTCGATAAGCAACAACCGTCAATTGTTTAGGCTTGTCAATAATATCAAATAGATGGTGGGGGATAGTGCTTTTTTTATAATTAGGTTTTGCTGTACCAATAGAAAATGGCGTATAAAATTGTCCTACATCCATATTAACAATCTCAGATTCAATATGTTGCGCAACTTGTAAAGCTAATTCAGTTTTTCCTACTCCTGTTGGCCCAAAAATAATAAGTATTAGCTTATTATTAATTATTTTCATATTTATTATCTCATTGTTATAAACTTCTTTATTATAAAGTACAATAAGAAAATAATTAATTCAATTACTAAAATATCTAAAATTATTTTTAAATATATAGGTGTAGAAGAGCAAAATAAAATTGAAACTTATTTTTGCTCTTCTACTGAGCTATCACCCAGAAAGTTGTGATTCGCGTTGTACAAGCAACCGTAATTGCCTCATAGCTTTTTCTGTTTCCATGTTATTCACGAGAGAAATTTCTTCAACAAGAAGCGCCTCTGTTTGGCTCAACAAGTTTTTTTCACCAAATGATAACTCTTTTTGAGTTTCGATATACTTAAGATCCTTGTATATTGAACATATTTCGCGCAAATCACCTGTCCGTAATTTTCCTTGATATTCCTTATTTCTTTTGTTCCAATTGGTAATTACTGTATCATGACAGATAGGAACAGCTGGTGTTGAAAGTATTTTAAAAATATCATTAATATGCTTGCTTGAGCTCAAAGGACGAATGCCAACTGATAAGACATTTGCAACAGGAACTAAAATAGTCATGTCCTTGTTGATAAATTTAAGTTCAAAAAACTCTACCGATTTACCGGCTACTTTTTTTTCGATAATACGGACAACTCTCGCTACCCCATGACCAGGATAGACAACTTTTTCATTAAGAGTAAACATCTGTTACCCTTCACAGTAAGGGAAAGGCTTACCAGAGAAAACTCTTACTTTATAAAGGTTATCATAAAAATATGTTTTTTTCTATAGAGGAATAACTCATTAGATACAACTAAATATATTTGTTAATATTATTAATTATCATTTCTTTTATTAGGTTATTTATGTTTTCTTTAGGGAATCGTATTAGTAGTATTATCTGGTGGCATGCAGGAGAATCAATAGTTTATCATGGCCTTCTCTTAATTCATCAATTAATGCTTTTTACTTTAGTGCTACCCTCTACTTATGGATTAATAGGAACAACCTTTTCTATTCTTTATTTGGCTGTCAATGTCATTAATGCCGGCCTTGATGCAACACTGAGCGCATTATTTATTCCGTATTCAACGAGCAAGCAATTAGTGTGGAAACTTATTAACATTCAATTGCTAATCAATAGTAGTATGAGTATTGCTGCCCTCATTATTATAATTGCTTGGAAGATAAGCCCCCCTTCTCCTATGATTACATGCATTGTTTTAGCTCTTATTCTTTTAGAAAGTATAAAAAAAATAATAAAAATACTTTTGAACCTTACATTACAATTTAAAATAACTACCATAGGAGAGTTGGGAACAGTGGCCAGTTATGTATTTTTTGTATGGATAAGTTATGTAATGGGTTTTTCTATTAATATATATCTTATTTTTGCTCCTTTATTATTTGTTGTTTTAATCGAAACAATTATATTTTTTTTCTATATCTATCAATGGTACCAAAAACTCCCTTCTGCCTATCATCAAGTTATGACTGCCAATGATTATAAACTAATAGTAAAAACCAGAATCGCTACCTTATTAAATCAGTTACACCATAATTTTTTCTCGAGCAATTTTCTTGTACTTATTACTGCACAGTTCTTTGGGTTCGATTATGCCGGTGTTATTAAATTTGCAAGTAGCATTGCGTCTAATATCACTGTCATTTTTAAAAAAATATTTGGAACATCAAATAACATAGTAGCCGGTATTATAAAAAATAAGAGCATAAAAACACAAAAGTATTTTTTTTCTCTTATAACACACAAAATGTACCACGTTCTTTTTTGTTTGAGTCTTTTCTTTCTTATTAATTATAAGCTGCTACTACAAGCAACCGATACAAGTAAAAACATCGTTATATGCTTATCCTTTTTAATAATTTTCATGGAAAATTTTCTTTTAACTTACGAACAATTTTATCTTATACAAGAAAAGATTAGTTATCTTATTTTCATCAATAGTTCAATAATGTTTATTCTTTATGGTATCTATTTGTATAGAGCTTTATTTTCTCCCCCGCTCCTTCTTTTAAGTATTTTCTTGGTTCGCCTCCTTTCACTTATACTAACAAGCCTCGTTTCATTTTTTTTATGGAGACTCAAACCTATTGAGACTATTTGGCCTTTTTACCTTATCAGCTCTATCATTATTTCTTTTATTATTCGGTTTATTTATAATTAATTATTATATTTTTCTTAATTCAGGGGTACAATTCAACGGCAATTTATTGACCGCGTTTTAAAGTAATAAAAAATATCAAATTTTACAAATGATAATTAAATAAGCAATGCACTTCATCATTCACAATAAAATTGACTATAAATTTATATATAAGCATATTATTTTTATTTTTTTAAGTATAATTTCTCATATAATTATATTTATTTTTATTTTTTTAATAAAAATTCAATAAATACATAGTATTACGCTAACTAGCAATAGTTAGTCTTTTTATATAAAAACATTTTTGTAGATTAATTTCTTATTTAAAAATATTGTTATAATACTCTAAAAAAAAGTAAGAAAAAAAACAAAAGATAAAATAAAAAAAATGAGTGAACAACTGTTCATTCAAAACTTAAGAAAAAGATAACAAGAGCGAAATATAATGATCCCTTATAAAATCAATCCAATTACAATCATAAATTGACAATTATAATTGTATTTTTATTTTTTTATGATTCAAACAGAATACACTAAATAGTCTCACTTGTTGACCCTACTACTTTACGAGCTTGTTGCAATTTATTGAATAATGCTAACATCTCTTTACGATCAAGTTTTCTAGCTAATGCGACCGGCGTTTCTCCACTATTATTTCTAACATCCAAATTAATTAATGTACTAAATTTATCAATCAAATATTTAAGCAACGGCAAATTATTTCTTCTGACAACAATATGGAGTATAGTATCACCTTTTTTATTTCGTAGATTAATATTAGCACCGAAATTAAGTAAAAGCTCTGCAGAACGCCTTTGTTGGATATCACTATTAATATATGGAACAAGGTGCAAAGGAGCATTTCCGGTCCTACTTTTTAAGTTACTATTTGCTTTCTTTTTCAACAGTGTTTCTAGCATAGCAATATTTTCTTGCAAAACCGAAAAGTGCAACGGCGCATAACCAAATTGGTCACGAGATTGCGCATTGACATAAGAACCACGCTCAATCAGATCCAGCACCATTTTTTTATCTCCACGAATAACGGCAAGCATCAACCCATTCAACCCATTTTTGTCACGAGTAATGATATCACCATCAGCCCCAATAATTTTTATGTCTTTGTTCAATACATCGTAAATCTCAGTATAATCGAGTCCATATTTTTCTATTTTATTTTCCGGATTATCTGATCCTGCAATTTTTTTTGCTTCTTCTAGCGTCTCAGGGGTAATGAGCGATCCCCATCTGTCAAGCAATACTTCTACTGCTGGTTGATCACGCTGCTGAACCAGTCTATCCAACAAAGTATAATTTTCTTTATCTCTTTCATTTATATTGGAACCGTTTTTTATTAACGCACCCAAAACCTTCATTCTATCTCCCTCATCTCTAATAAAGTTAACCAGCTGCAGGGGAGTTTGCCCACCTAAATTCCTTGCACGAACATTTGCGTGATTCAAGATCAATAGCATAACAATATCAATACTCGTTGGCACATCCCCATTCTGTATCCCATAATGTAGCCCAGTGTTTCCCTCATCATCAGTAACATCTAAATCAACTCCCTGATCAATTAAATTTTTAACTTTTTTTAAGTTTATGTTTCCAACCGCTTTAATTAATGGCGGAATACCATTAAAACGTTCACTTGAAATATAGCGAATAAAAGCAAAAAATATACAAACAGAAATTGCAAGAACGCGTATCACAACAGAAAAGAAAATACTCCTACTTGTTCCCACTTATTACTCCTTTTTTTATGAAATAAATCACAAATTTATATTAATGTCTTTTTTCTGCTAGTATAGCATCATGCATCACATTAAATAAAGAGCTACGCTTATCATGAATACATCTGATTTATTTACCAAATTCTCTCAAGGACTCAATTGGAACGCCTTACTGTATACGGCCTACAAAATTCTTTTTACTCTTTTGTCTCTCCTCCTCCTCAATAAATTAACAACAATTGATTTTTCATACTGGGCAAATATCAATAGTATCATTTTTCTTCTTTTGTTATGGCTTGACTTTGGATTTCGCAAGTCAGTACCACGTTACAGCCCAGAATTTATTAATGATGCGCAAGCTAATAAGAAATTTATTTACACTATTATACTCTTTCAATTAGTTGTTCTTATCTGCAGTATTCCTATTTTACAATTCTTATTAAAAATCGTTATAAAACACCCCAATCAACTCCAAAACGGACTTATTGAATTAGCGAGTATTCTTTTTATTACAGAAGGCATAGCATCACTATTACGCCTCATCTACCACTCTTATTTCTTGCATAAATGGTACAACCTTTTAGCTATTAGCATAATATTCGTAGAAATGAGCATCAATGTGCTATTTATATACTTTATTAATCAAAGCATGCTATTGTTAACCGCAATTCTCATCAATAAAATAATTACCGGTATTATAATAATTGTTTTTAGCAGCATAATGCTCATTAGAATTATTCCAAATCCAA
>Ga0307428_1000699_pt1 | contig 19547 bp, 17 predicted proteins | sample SalMarWE160240MG_FD_202161 | JGI IMG/M metagenome (GOLD analysis project Ga0307428, IMG submission 202161) | Salt marsh sediment microbial communities from the Plum Island Ecosystem LTER, Massachusetts, United States - WE1603-240 | ecosystem: Environmental > Aquatic > Marine > Intertidal zone >...
AGAAAGGCGTAAGGAGGTGGGAGCACAAGTACAGCCTGGTAAGTGTGCAGTGCGCAAGAATAGTTGCGCAAAGAGATTGCAAGGCGGTCTTAATAGTTGAAGGAGGAAGAATGCTTAAGAAACTTGTATTGGTTATGTTGGTGGCGGTACTGGCCATCCCCGTGATGGGCGTGGTTGGTTTTGGGACTGATGAATTAATCAATTACCATTGGTGGACGGCTGGAGGGGAAAAAGAAGCAATCGATGCCGTCTTTAATTTGTTTAGGATTGTGTATCCAGACATTGATCTGGTCGAAAACCCAACCTCTGGAGGTGGCGGAGGAATCATGAGGGCTCAGATCAAAACCATGATCCTTGCTGGTAACGCCCCTGATACCTTCCAACTGACCTACGGAAGCGGGATGCTGGCGTCATTTGTCGACGTACTCGAACCAATTGATGATATCTGGGGCGATTTGCCTGTTCCAGCGAAGATCAAAGAGATGGGGACGATCGACGGGCACCAGTATGGGATTCCTCTTAATATCATGAGAAATAATTGCTTATGGTACAATACTGAGCTCGTTGAGGATCTCGGCATTGAGATGCCGCTAGCCACACTAGACGATTTCTTTGCAGCTTGCGAGAAAGCTAAAGCGGCTGGCTATGCTCCATACGCCATTGGGGCGGGGGCGGGTCAAGAGTTCTGGTTTGCCCAGATCTTTGAGCAGTTCCTATTGGCAGTACCACACGGCGGCCCTGCGTACCTCGAGAAACTCTATGCCGGTGACGCAGATCCTGTTAATGATCCTGCCATCCGTGAGGTCCTCGAAGCCTGGAAACGGTTGAAGGATAACGGTTATGTCAATGCAGATTACGGTGCCCTAACCTGGGACCAAGCTGGCGACCTGCTGGTATCGAAGAAAGCGGTATTCTGCCAGATGGGCGACTGGATGAAGGGGCATTTAACCTCTTTGGGATGGGAGTCGGGTGTTGACTTCAATTACCAGCCTAGCCCAGGAACGGAAGGTATGTTTACTTTGCACTTGGACTGCTTTGTGCTTCCAAAAGGAGCTCCACACGCGACGGCTGCCCGTAAATGGCTGAGTCTACTCGCAACAGCAGAAGCAGAGACCGCGTTCTGTCCGATCAAGGGAGCTACACCTCCTCGATTGGATGCGTTCACGGATATGTACGACGTGGTCTCCCAGGATATTCTGGCAGCCTTCCGCGATGCGAATACCATTATCGTTGAGTCTGCTTGGGCTGCTCCACCAGAAGCATGGCTGGGCGCATACGGGAGTATGCTGTCTGGATTCTTTGAGAGTCCAGATGTGGATCAAGGCGTTAGGGACTTCGCCGAGACTTATGAGATCGTATTTGAGTAATTTGACTTAGCGAAGTTGGCTCTTGTTGTGGGGGCGGCTTCATATTGACTAAGTTGCCCCCTTTAATAGCAGTTTTTATATCAGTATGTTGAGAAGTGTAAATAGAGCCTAAGGAGCAATAAGCTTTGAGAAGATGGAAAAGATCAGCACAACTTGTCATGTTCTTACTTCCAGCGATCATCATCGTTGCAGTTTTCGTCTATGTCTTTCTGGGGTGGAGCTTATGGTTATCGCTCACTGATTGGAAAGGGTTAGGCGGAACTGGCGAGTTTGTTGGGCTGAAGAACTACATCAAGATGTTCACCAATGATCGTATCTTCATCAAGAGCTTGAAGAACACGCTTGTCCTTTCTGGTATTTTCATTGGCGTTACGATTCCACTCGGATTGTTTAATGCCATTTTGCTGGACATGGGATTAAGAGGACGCCGCTTATTTCGTCTCATATACCTAATGCCTCTTTCGTTCTCGTTTGTTGTCTCGGCGACCATGTGGCTATGGATGTATGCCCCTGAGAGTGGGGCAATCAATACACTATTGCGGATGATCGGTTTGGGAAGCCTTGCGCAGCCTTGGATTACGGCGAGCAGTCAATCCATACCGAGTCTGGCTATCATCTACATCTGGCAGTTTTCCGGTTTCGCTACACTGGTCTACTATGCCGGCATTGCCAGAGTTCCACAGCAGCTGATTGAGGCGGCTCTGGTCGATGGTGCCTCAACGTTTCGTAAGTACATATCGATTATTATTCCACTGCAGAGGCCGGCAACGATTACCACTGTGGTACTCCTTCTCATGTACTCCCTGCGCGTGTTTGACTTGGTTTGGTTAACAACCGGTGGTGGTCCTGGATACTCTTCGCAGATCCTGTCTACCTATATGTGGCGTGTCACGTTTAACAGGAATCAGTTTGCGTACGGTGCGGCAATAGGTATCTTCATGTTCTTGCTTTCTATGGTGATTCTCATTCCCTTTCTCACGCTTGTACGGCGCGGGGAGGAGGCATAAGTGCGTGCGTTGAAGAGGAGGAGAATGCGATTGTTCATAAACCGTCTCGTGAAACACAAATACTTTATCTATATTATTTTGCTGGGTCTTTCCTTTTTTTATTTGTTTCCTATTTATGCTATGGTTAATACATCTTTAAAGGACACGCCAGAATTAGCCTATGGACCGATTCAACTGGCGAAGGGATTCAACCTAAGTGCCTACGGTGAAGCATTCCAGCGGATCAAACAACCTTATGTGAACAGCGCCATCATGGCAGTCTCTGCAACGGTTCTGTCGTCATTCATTGGAGCAATGAGTGGTTATGTCCTTTCTCGTTACCGATTTAGAGGATCCAGCATCGTGTTTTTCCTAATCATAATAGGGTTTTACGTTGCGCCACAGTCCATTTTGATTCCCCTTGTGCGTTTCATGGGAATGTTAGGAATCTATAATACGTACTTTGCATTAATTTTAACGCACACAGCTTATGGTATTCCGATTACAACCCTTCTGTTTAAGAATTATTTTGATCCAATACCGACGGCACTGGTAGAGAGCGCACAAATAGATGGCTGTTCCGTGATCGGCGTTTTCACAAAGATTATGTTGCCACTTGCTTTACCCGGTTTTGCTGTGGTGGGGATCTTTCAGTTCACAAACATCTGGAATGACTATTTGTATGGCCTAACCCTCACCCAGGGCGTGGCATCACAACCGGTGACAGTTGCGGTTGCTAACTTGAAGGGAACGACGGTCGCTGCCTGGAATGTTCATATGGCCGGGGCGTTCATGTCTAGTATTCCTGTATTGGTGATCTACCTTTTCTTCTTGCGGTTGATCATCAAAGGCTTGCTGATGGGATCGGTCAAAGAATGAGGGGTTTGCGGTAGCCTAGCAACCCTCTATCGATGCCTGCGATATGAGTTTCCTGGCATGAGTCCGTCTTTCTGAGACGAAGGAAAAACAAATAGGAGGTATGCGGAAATGGCTGACGTAAAGACCAAGCTTCTATTCGTTGGTGAGACTTGGGCGGTAACAAAGATTCATACCAAAGGATTCGATGTGGTTGAACTAGGGGGGTTCGACGACTATTCAGTGTTTCTTAAGGATGCTCTTAAGCAGTATCCTGACATCGAAATCACCCACATACCGAACCACCTCGTACTGAGCGAATTCCCTCAATCGTTGGAGCAGCTGAAGGAATTTGATGCGATGGTTGTCAGCGATACGGGTCGTAATACCCTCACGATGCACGCAAACATGTTCACAGTACCCATGGGGCCGGATCGACTGAAGATGATCGAGGAGTATGTAAAGGGCGGCGGTGGTTTCATCATGGCTGGCGGTTACGTTTGTTTCCAGGGGTTCCAGGGAAAAGGCAACTACCACGGATCGGAAATAGAGGCTTTGCTTCCGGTTTATATCAGCGACTGGGACGATCGGGTTGAGACTACCGCAGGAATTGCACCGCGGATTGTAGACCGAGATCACCCAATCATGGAGGGGGTACCAGCGGACAAATGGCCTCTGTTCTTAGGGTATAACCGGATCAAGGCCAAGGAGAGCGCAACCGTGCTGGCCCTGTGTGATGATGATGATGCTTTTGTATCAGTCTGGGATTATGGGAAAGGTCGTGCAATGGCTTTTGCTTCTGATCTTGCCCCCCATTGGGGAACTGCCTTTGTAAAATGGGAGTTCTACCCTGCTTTCTGGCACCAAGCGATAGAGTGGGTTGCCAAACGTAGGTAGCGAAAAGACTGTGTAGGTGGTGCCTTTACAGACTATAGAAGAAGGAGGAGCACGACATGAAAATTGGATTCTTTACGACATGTTTCCCTGGTCTATCGATAAATGAGATCGCAAAATTCGCGTCTGAGAGCGGATTTGAAGCATTGGAGATTGCCGCTTGGCCGACCGCTGCGGATCGGAACGAATATGCTCCGGCCCATTTGGATATCGATGCCCTTTCTCAAGGGCATGGTGTTTCTGAACTGAAAGGAATGATGGAGGACTTGAATCTGGAGATCTCCTCCTTGGGGTACTATCCGAATAACTTGCACCCGGATGATGCCAAGCGTGAGAAGTATCATACGCATCTGAAGAAGGTAATTGATGCCGCTGAGAAGCTTGGTGTTGAGTTAGTAGGGACATTTGTCGGACGGGATACTTACTCGCCTCTGGAAAAGGAAATTGAACGGGCGAAGAGAATTTTCCCACCACTGATTAAATACGCGGAGGATCATGGGGTAAAGATAATGATCGAGAACTGCGCTGCGACGCACCTGGTTATCCCTGAGGGTTTTCCGCTGGGAATGAACTTGTTCTACTCCCCGAGCGTCTGGCGTGTCCTGTTTGAGGAGATTCCGAGTCCGAATTTTGGGCTTAACTTCGATCCTTCTCACCTTTATTGGCTTGGGGTCGATCACCTACGTGCGATAAGGGAGTTTGGTGATCGTATCTTCCACTTCCACGCAAAGGACACAGAGCTTCTTCCAGAGAAGCTCTACGAAAATGGCTTCCTTGGAACGGGATGGTTTCGGTATCGTGCACCAGGATATGGACAGATTAACTGGCGCGAAGTTATTAAAGCCCTTTTAGATATCGAATATGACTATGTGATCAGCATCGAACACGAGGATCCGGTTTGGGAAGGAACGGTTGACAAAGTCAAGCAGGGTCTCTGCCTTGGTAAGCGCGAACTTGCGCGCCATATCCTCTAGAGAGGTGATGAGTAAATGCCGCTAATCAAACAGTTTGACAAGGGATCTGCTATGGCCAAGGAATGGCTCGGCCAGTTCGGAGATGGACACCGTGTCAAGGTAATCCTCGATGATACAATGATATCCAACAAGACAGAAGGAACAGAAGGAGAAAAAAGGACCATCAAGCTAGGTATCATCGGGGCTGGGGCCATCGCACAACGAGGGCATATTCCTGAGTTCCTGAGTATCAATGGAGTCCATATCGAAGCAATTGCTGATTGTGATAGGGACAAAGCCGAGCTGGTTGCTCAAAAAGCCGGTATCACGAGAGTTTTCGGGGATTATCAAGAGATGCTTTCTTTGGAGGATTTGGATGCGGTAAGCGTCTGTACACCGAACTATCTCCATGCACCGATTACTATTGCTGCCTGTGATGCCGGAAAGCATGTACTGTGCGAAAAACCGATGGCGACTACCCTTAACGATGCCCAAAGCATGATCGATGCCGCCGCAAGGAATCGTGTGATCTTGATGATCGAGCAAGCCAAACGGTTTACTCCTCCTGTTGAGGTGGCCAAGTTCCTCCTCCAGCTGGGTGTTGTCGGCGATATTCTTGCCGTTAGAAGCAAGTTTGGGCACTGGGGAGCCCACACATGGAGCCCTATGGGGCACTGGTTCTTCGAAAAGGCAAAGAGCGGTGGTGGAGTATTAATCGACTTAGGGATACACCACGCAGACCTGATAAACTGGTACACCGAAGGGATGCAAGTTGAAACCGTTGTGGGAATGACAAGCTCAGCTGCAAACAAGCAGTGGGAAGTGGAGGATTACGCAGTGGGAGCACTGCGGTATTCCTCAGGAGCAATAGCCAATTTGGAAGTGAGCTGGTGCACCACTCCCCCATTTGATGGTACAGAGATAGTTGGCACAAACGGGACCCTGTTCGTCAACTACCCGGGCATGCCTCCTGTCCTGTTTCAAGGGTCTGGGCAGTTTAACGGGAAGTTTGCACCAAACATTCCTGCGGAAGGGAAACACGGTAATCCGTTCCGTCATTTTGTGAGCTGTATTCGGGAAGGGAGAGCCCCACTGACTCCGGGCGAGGTCGGAAGAGATGCGCTAAGGATCGTTACAGCTATCCGCGAGAGCGCTGATGAAGGCAGAGCGATTAGATTGATTGGATAGGATCTACTGGGAGGTAACGCTATGGAGCTCTGCGTTTCTAGCTGGAGCCTGAGGGACCATGTGGGACAGGAATTTCCACTGTGCGAGTTCGGTCGGATTATCAAGGAGCGTTTTGGCATCTCGGCCGTGGAATTATGCCAGATGCACTTTGTAACCTACGACTTCGGCTTTGCTTTTCCGGCACAAGAAGCAGCCTTTCTGGATGAGATAAGGACCACTGCACAGCGGGACGGAATTACAATCCTTAACATTCCTGTTGACGTTGGTAATCTTTCTCAATTGGACGAACGGGGAAGGGCCTTCGATTTGCAGGTAGTGAAGACATGGATCGCTGCGGCGAAACATGCCGGGAGTCGAGCGGTGCGAGTCAATACAGAGAGCGTAATCGCTAGGGAACGTCCAAAGAAAGTTCCCGTTAGTCTATCAGTGGCCAAAGAATCATTCGAACAACTAGCTAGACTTGCAGAGCAACTCGATATCCAGCTCCTTCTGGAAAACCACGGAGGCCTGTCTTCGGATCCCGATAACATCATCGAGATGGTAGAAACAGTTGCAAGTGAGCATTTCGGCCTCTGTGCAGACCTGGGCAACTTTACCGATGATATACGTATCGAGGGGCTTAAGAAGCTAGTACCCTACACAAAGTTGGTTCATGCAAAGACGTATGACTTCGATAAAAACGGGGAAATCGGTGAGTTTGACTTCGCTAAGTGCTTGCGGATCTTCAAGAATCGTGGTTACGATGGGCCCATCTCGGTCGAATTCGAAGGGGCAGGGGATCAATGGAACGGCGTGAAACAGACAATCGAACTGATCAAAAAACACTGGCGGTAATGCATTTTGTTTTGCAACCAGATCCGGTTGAAGAAACAGACTCAGCGTATCCAAGAGCCGTTGAGATTACGTAAAGGACGGAGTTCCGTTGAGTGGGTGGTATGGTTCCCTTGCCGTCTCTACAGCACGCCGTTTAATATTCGATTATGAAAAGTTATCTTGCGGGTTTTGACGTTGGGGCAACGAAGCTGGCGCTCATTATAGCAGACTATCAAGGTGCAATCGTCTATAGATACCAGGAGGACACCGAGGTCACATCCGATCGTTTTGTCGAGTACAAGGATGGGCTAGCCTACCTCGGCATCGCCGATCAGATGATTCGATTACTGCATCAGGGAATAGCAACAACGGGGGGTGCGGAAATTTCCGGCATTGGGATTGATTCTGCCGGGCCTCTACGAGATGGTGACATAAGAAACTCGACAAATATCAGCCCGACCTACTTTCCCGGAAGTGGGAAGGATAAGCCACTCTATATGCCTCTTGTTGAACCGTTGCAGAGGGAGTTTCGTGTTCCGGTTAAATTGGAAAACGATTGCAACACGACCGTGCTTGGAGAGGTTTACTATGGGATTGGTAAAGATGTACCCGACAAAACGAGTCTCTTCTTGGTTTATGTAACTCTTAGCACGGGTGTGGGGGGTGGCGTATGGGACGGGGGGCACCTCGTTGCTGGCAAGCATGGTAATGCAGCAGAAGTGGGCCACTTTCTCGTCAAGCGGAACGGCTTGAGATGCGGTTGCGGGAATCTAGGGTGCTTCGAAGCCTACTGTTCAGGAAGTGGGATTGCCAACAACGCGAGAGTACGGCTGCAGAAGCAGGGGAAGCAATCTGGAGCCATTCTCAGAAATTTAGTGCGGAAGCAAGTTAAAGAAGAGGGTTGCCCTGAAGACCGGGAACCGTCGAATTCGGAATTGTTCGCCCTCATCTCGCCAGCGCTTGTGTTTGAGGCAGCCGCAGCCGGAGATAGGCTTGCCCAGGACGTCATTGACGAGGCGTGTACATACGGAGGGATCGGACTGGCGGATATCGCCAACGCCTATGATCCTCAGATCATCACGGTTGGAGGAACGCTGGCCTTCGAGCATCCCGAGATTCTGAAGTCTATGCGAGAGGAGATGCTGAGGCACCTCAACGTCGAGCCCCCTGAAGTTCTACTGACGCCGTTGGGATACCATGTTGTCGAGTACGGGACCATTGTGCTAGCTCGCCAAGCCGCAGATCTACGTTGCAAGTGACGGAAATCAGGCACGTAGAAGTTGAAATAAGAAGGAAACAGAGAACGAATATGGTTTCCTACAACCGGAACGACGCAACTTGAGAAATCCAAACATACACGGCTGTGTCGGGCGCATTCCGAATACCGCAGCCTATTATGTAGCGTTCGTAGCCTTGGGGCTCGTGATGTCCTCCTTGGGCCCCACCCTTCCTGAACTAGCTCGGCAGACACAAACGCAACTTAGCCAGATTAGCTTGCTCTTTGTGGCACGTTCTTTGGGGTATCTAGTTGGGTCGTTTGCAGGTGGGCGTTTATATGATAGGGTATGCGGACACCCGGTGATAACGGTGGCTCTTGTTATGATGGCAATTGCCATGGCAGTAATCCCATTAACGCCGGCATTATGGCTCTTGGGGATTATGCTTGTGTGTTTGGGAGTAGCGGCAGGGGCACTGGATGTAGGCGGCAATACGCTTCTTGTATGGGTACACCGAGGCGGGGTTGGACCGTTTATGAATGGGCTGCACTTTTTCTTTGGTTTGGGCTCTCTCTTGTCCCCCATAGTAATTGCCTGGATTGTGTTGATTAGTGGAGAAATCAGCTGGGCGTATTGGACCCTAGCTTTGTTGGCATTTCCAATAGCTCTATGGATGATCCGTTTGCCTAGTCCAGCAAGGCAAGTTGATCCAGGAGAGCCCGCTGCTCTAACCCGTAATCGGGTAATGGTGGCCTTAATCGTATTATTCCTGTTCTTCTACGCTGGAGCCGAGATCAGTTTTGGGGGATGGATATTCACGTATTCAGTCACACTGGGGCTGACGGGCAAGACAGCTGCTGCCTATCTTACATCCGCGTTTTGGGGATCATTTACATTGGGACGGTTACTGGCTATCCCGATCGGTACTCGCGTGAAACCCACAACTATGTTGCTCAGCGCACTAGTAGTGGGCCTAGGCAGTATCAGTATAGTCCTGATGTGGTCTAGCTCATCTACTGTGCTTTGGCTCGGCACAGTTGGTGTCGGTCTGTCGATGGCGACGATCTTTCCAACTACCCTTTCTCTTGCGCAACGGCAGATCCCAATCACTGGCCAAGTCACAGGTTGGTTCTTCATTGGTGCCAGCGCTGGTGGCATGTTCCTTCCTTGGATGATTGGTCAGTTATTCGAGCGCATTGGGCCCCAAGTCATGATGTCCGCCATTCTGCTTGACTTGAGTATAGCTATGGTCGTTCTTGCTCTAATCCTTCTTTGTCCGGGGATCCCTGACAGGAAGCGACACGAAGAACAATGTGAGTAATCACGGTTCCGATGATACTGAAAGCGTGTTTTGTAGCCTTCGTAAGTGGTAGTCTGTGCGTGCTGACAGCGCTAGATCACCAACCAATGCTACAGACATAATGGGGTGCGCTTGATGAAAGGCTGTTCTTGCAATTAATGCGTGTGGAACAGTCAACTTGTAGAGGATCAAACGGTCTCCTAGCTTCTAGCGGTGTAGTGCGGTAAAACTTACAAAGGGCTATCGAATACCCTGAGGGGAGGCATCTTCATGCGAGATTTAGAACGCAGCATCGATAAACAGGCCTCCCTGCCTATCTATCGTCAGTTAAAAGAGATCATCAAAGAGAAGATCGGAGACGGGAAATTCAGGCCAGGTGATCGCATACCGACTGAGTATGAGCTGTGCGAGCAGTTTGAAATCAGCCGAGCTCCTGTTCGTCAAGCGCTAGCTGAGTTGGTCAACGAGGGCTTTCTTTACCGCCAACAGGGGAGTGGGACTTTTGTCAACCACCATCGTGGCGATACGGCACTATCTCTGCGCGTGATCGTAACGGAAGATCTGTGGATTCCATCCTTGAATAAGGCCGTTTCAATTTATAACAGTGAACAGAAGAGCCCCAGAGTTAGGCTAGAAGTGGAAACCCTTGGGCGCCCTCAACTTCGTGCGAAGATTCTCTCTGCGGTAGGACGAGGAGAGGCTCCTGACATCGCCCTAATCGACTGGGCGTGGGTGAGCGAGTTTGCGGACCTCCGCTTCCTGAAACGACTGGATATCCTTGACCGCGAGTGGACGGAGACCTTCAAAGCGGATCTATTTCCAGCGTTTGTGGATCGGTCGACTCCGGCATTGTATGGGATTCAGCCAGAGGCGAACGTCTCGATGATCTGGTACCGGAAGGATTGGTTCGAAAGAGAGGGGCAGACTCCGCCGCAGACGTGGGACGAACTAGTGCGGACGGCAAAGTACTTCAAACGTTTCGTCGAGTTTCCCCTGACCTTTGTGGCCAGTTGCCGAGCTGGGGAGACCACTACCTATCAGCTTCTCCCGTTTCTCTGGTCGACGGGTGGATGCCTGTTCTCGGATGGGAAAGTGGTACTGGGTGAACAGGCGGTCATTGCGCTCGAGTTTCTTAGCTCACTCGTTCACAAGTACCGAGTAGCCTCTCCCGAGGTTGTCTCCTACGCGTGGGATCGCCCGGCGCGCCTCTTCGCAAAAGGTAATGCAGCCTTGGCCGTTGGTGGGAGCTACGAGAAACCACTGATTCAGGAGGAATCTGGATGGGACGATGAGACCTTCCGAAACAGAGTCGGTTGCATCCCTGTTCCGGCCGGTCCCGGTGGGGCGCAAGCGACGGTCGCCGGAGGGATGGCTTATGTGATCTTCCGCCAATCAAAGGACGCGAAACTGGCACTCGATATCCTGAAGCGGGTGGTAAGCCCATCCTTGATGCGGGAATTCTGCACAAAGACCGGTCGCAGTCCGACGCGTGTCTCCGTGGTGGAGACCCTGGATACGGAACAAGGTTGGTTCTCTCGCCGGGTCTCACAATTTCTGCATAGTGCGCGTACACGATCGAGCATCCCGGAATACGCGAGAGTCTCCAAGCAGATCCAGCTGATGATGGAAAGCGCAATCTCCGGCCGGGTCCTCCCCCGGGAAGCGGTCGAGAAGACGCGGGAGATCCTGCAAGCTGTTATATCTCACGAAAACTGAACAGGCTTTGCGGTCAGGCTTGATCGCGTTCTTTACCCTCCTTCCTACACCTTTCAACAAGATCTTCGTCGTTCCTCCCCTCTTGACAAGGTACGCGAAGCGTGCTATATTTGGTATAACAAATTCTGCCTCTCATTCTTTTCCTGGAGGTGATCGATCTAAGCACTTAAAACTGAGGTATTCGAACGGAGTAGCTCGCAAGACAAAAAGGATGTTCTGCTTTAAGGAGGAAAAGAAGATGAAAAAAGGCGTGAAAGGTTTACTAGTTATTGGTCTGCTGCTGGTCGGTTTGTTGACGGCTTACGCAGCTGATAAGACGGTGGTTGAATTCTGGACAACTGACAACGAGCCCGATCGTGTTGCTGTCTACGAAGCGGTTGCGGCGCGATTCATGGCCGAGAACCCGGGCATTGAAGTGCAGATCATACCTATTCAAGAGGCCGATGTTAGCCAACGGATTGCCACTGCGATGGCCGCCAATGATCTGCCGGACATTGTCCGCATGGGGATCGAGCGCGTGGCGGTCTTCGCCGCTGATGGAATCATGGATGAGGATGCTGCTGAGGCTACAATCGCCAGCATCGGGAAGAGCGACTTCCGCGCCGGTCCGTTGGCAATGGTTGTCGATCCTGCAACCGGCAAGTATGCAGCGATTCCTTACGACGGCTGGATTCAGGCCATCTGGTATCGTGCCGATATGTTTAAGGAAGCAGGCCTTACTCCGCCAGTCTCATGGGCCGACATCAACGCAGCGGCTGAGGTGCTCCCTGGAACGGGGAACTTGCTCTACGCTCTGGGCCTCGGTACGGACCCGGGTCAGAACTACCCGCATCAGGTCTTCGAGCAGGTGGCGATATCCAACGATGCCTGGCCGTTTGACGCGGATGGAAACGTTACCATGAACACGCCGGAGATGATCGCTGCACTGCGATTCTACACCGACCTGCAGCGTGCCGCGATCCCTGGGCCGCAGTACTGGCAAGGGGCTCGCGAGGCCTACGAACTCGATCAGTCCGGGATGCTCTTCTACAGCACCTACATCATGGATGACCTGGTAGAAGGTTCCGGCGCGGCGGCCGGAGGCAAGATCCAGATCGCCGTAGAAGACCTGGCGCTCAAGACCGGCTTTGCACCGAAGATGGTCGGACCTAACGGCTCTGCTACGTACGGACAGCTGGTCACCCTCGGGATCATGAAGGGTGCCGACCCCGCTGCGCAGAAAGTCGTCGAGTACTTCCTGACCGAAGGCTACATCGAGGTTCTTGCTCTTTCCCCGTTTGGGAAGATCCCCGTGCTGGCGAGTGCGGTGGATGGCTGGAAGGATCTTAGCCCGTTCTTCGCTTACTACTCGAGTGATACGTTGGATCAGATCGCCAATGGCTTCGAGACAATGCAGCGATGGCTCTTCCGACCGGACTACGACCCGGTGGAGCGAGCCGTGATCGGCGATATCGAAGGGCGCCTGTTGATTTCACAGGCCATCAGCAACATCGCTCTGGAAGGGATCATGACCCCAGAGACCGGTGCCGCATGGTTGCAGGGACAGGTTGAAGCGATGCTGGCCGAACGCCGGTAGGAAGTAAATACTTAAAGAGTCGGGGGCGCGGCGTACCGTCGCGTCCCCATTTAATTCTGCCTTTGGGGCCGGGTTCTCACCTTAAAAGGTCTCCCCCGCTGGTGGATCGGGAGGTTAAATTTCATGGTATGGCGAGAGCTGTGAAGGGATTATTGTCTGCGACAGGTCGGTGGAACTCGCTTCAGTCCCGGGAGGCTCACCTCGCCTGGATGCTAATCTCCCCCACGGCTCTAATCGTCTTTGGATTGGTCCTCTTCCCCGCTATCTTTAGTATCTGGATCAGCTTTCACGACGTTACCCTGCGCAACCTAAACGACGTCTTCCATGCGCCGTTCGTGGGCTGGGATAACTATCGCCATGTAGTCAACGATTTTGCGTTCAAGTATCAAAACTTACGTGTATGGGGAGCAGCGGTCACCAGCATTGTATATTCATTCGTCTCCACATTTGTCACCGTGCTTCTCGGCCTGATAGCCGCACTATTACTCAACCGACCGTTCCGTGGTCGGGGAACGGTACGTGCCATCTTCCTATTCCCCTATATCGCGCCGATCGTCAGCGTAGCGTTCGTCTGGCGCTGGATCCTCGATCCACGTCCGTCTGGTGTACTGAACGATCTATTGATGCGGTTGGGCATGATCGATGCTCCGAGAGCGTATCTCGCCACACGCGGTCTCGCTCTGGTATTGGTAATCATCTTTACTGCGTGGCGCTATTTTCCGTTTGCCATGTTGATGATATTGGCTCGACTTCAGGCGATCGATAAGAGCATGTACGAGGCGGCCAGCGTGGATGGTGCCAATGCCTGGGATAAGTTTCGAAATATCACCATCCCTGAATTGAGGTACGTTCTGGGTGCTGTCTTTCTCCTTCGGTTGATCTGGACCTTCAATAAATTCGATGACATATTCCTGCTGACCGGGGGAGGCTTCGGCACCAACGTCCTACCGGTACTTACCTATCAATTCAGCTTCAGAGCATTCAACTTTGGCAAAGGAGCGGCCAACGCCATGATCCTACTGACCACCTTGGGTTTTTTCATGCTGATCTACGCGCGCACCGTTATGCGAGAGAAAGGGTAGAGGAGGCAGCCGTGACGCACGATCACTCCCCAAGATCATCGAAAAACGAACGCTTAAATTTGATCGATCGCCTGGCACGCTCGATCACTTGGCCCCGTTTCGTCTCCGCGTTGATCTTGACCTTCTTCCTCACCAGCATCCTGTTCCCCTTCTATTGGATGGTCAGCTCTTCGTTCAAGACCTACGCGGAGATTGGCAGCCGCGATACTGTTTACTTTCCGAGTGCCTTGCGCCTGGATGCGTACAAAGAGCTGTTCAACCCCAGTGATCCGAACTTCTGGAACTTCGGCGTCAATATCGTCAACAGCATCAAGGTCGCGATCCCCACGGCGATCGTTGCGGTTATCCTGTCAACACTAGGGGCCTACGCTATCGCCAGGCTGCGTTTCCGGGGGAAGAACCTTCTGCTCAACGGTATTCTCCTCGTCTATCTCTTCCCAGGGGTCTTACTGATCATCCCTCTCTTTGCGATGATCGCCCGGATCGGTGCGAGGTTCGGTTTCGGGGTTCAGGATAACCTCCCCATACTGATCATCACGTACTTGGCACAGACCTTGCCCGTAGCACTGTACATGCTGGCCAACTACTTCCGTACGATCCCCGCCGAGATTGAGCAGGCCGGCCTGATCGACGGGTGCAGCCGTTCGGGCGTCATCTGGCGGATCACGTTACCCCTATCGATCCCCGCGTTGGTCTCCGTTTCCATCTACACGTTCATGATCGCCTGGAACGAGTTCCTGTATGCCCTCGTATTCCTGAACAGCCGTGTGATGTTTACCATGCCGATCAAGATCAGCATGATCTTTAACGATCCCACCCCCCGTCCACACGTTGTCATGGCCGCTTCGACCGTGATGACGATACCGGTTGTGATCCTCTTTCTCGCTCTAGAACGGTTTCTAACAGAGGGGCTCACCGCGGGTGGTGTGAAGGGGTAGTAGTAGAACGTGGAGCATCTCACGAGATCAAAACCTATCGAGCGAGAGGACAACGTATGACTACTATTGGTTTGTGCCACTACCAGGTTGGTGGAACGGACGGCGTCTCCCTGGAGATGGATAAGTGGAAGCAAGTCCTGGAGGGAATGGGCCATGAGGTATACCTCTGTGGTGGAGACCTCGGGAAGGCTGAAGGGTTCCTCATCGAAGAGCTGTATCACCATCGTGAGAATATCGAGAGGATACATCGTAATGCCTTTGATCGGCTCACTGACTACGAGAGCGAGGCGGCCCTGGAAAGGGAGATCTTTGAGGTGGCCGATCGGATAGAACAGGGCCTCTGTTCGTTCATCGACGAATTTTCCCTTGACCTACTCATTCCTAACAACGTCTGGTCGATCGGCGTGAACCTTCCTGCCGCCATTGCTTTCGCGCGTGTGGTTCGTAAACGGGGGATTTCCGCTGTCGCTCACCATCACGATTTTCACTGGGAGATGTTCCGAGGGATGACGCCAACGTGCGCGGTGGTGCAATGCATTGCCCAAGAATACCTCCCTCCCAAAGATCCATTGGTCGCCCACGTGGTGATCAACAGCCTAGTCCAAGCGGAGCTTCGCCAAAGGAGTGGGGTGGAGTCCACCATCGTTCCGAACGTGTTTGACTTCGCTGGCGAGCCATGGGGCATTGACAAGTACAACCGTGATTTTCGGGAAACCATCGGAGTCACCGAGAACGACATCGTTGTACTTCAAGCCACCCGGATTGTCGAACGCAAGGGGATCGAACTGGCCATCGACTTCGTCGAGGAGCTCAACGAGCCCTCCAACATCGCCAAGTTACAGGAGGGCGGGCTCTACGATGGAAGGCGGTTCACGAAAGAAGATCGGGTTGTCCTCGTCCTTGCCGGATACTCGGAAGACAGGACGGGAAACTACCTTTCACGATTGAAATGGAAGATTGATCGAGCGGGGATCGAGGCTCGGTTCATCGCGGAAAGGGTCCGTTCGCGGCGCGAAGAGAGCGACGGAGAACATCTCTACTCCCTTTGGGATTGCTACGTCTTTGCCGATCTTGTAACTTACCCTTCTCTTTTCGAAGGTTGGGGGAACCAATTTCTTGAGGCTATCCGTGCCAAGCTGTCCGTTGTTATCTTTGAATACCCCGTGTACCGAGCGGATATTCGTGAGAAAGGTTTTGACGTGATCTCTCTTGGGAGTCAGGTAGAAGGTACCGACGAGTCGGGATTGGTCTTTATCAGCGAGGAAAAGATTCGTCGTGCAACGGAGAAGGCCGTCGAGGTTCTTACCGATTCTTCAGCGCGACAGGCGATGGTCGATCGAAACTTCGACTTAGGGAGAGAATACTACAGCTTGGAAAGCCTGGCGCAGCGGTTGGATAACATCATGAAACAGACAGGAAACTCATAGGACTCGGAATCATATTGGAGGAAGGTATGGACAGAAGTTCGCTTGATATTGTCGTTGGAATTTGCACCAAGAACTGCGCCGATACTGTTGTTGGCGTGCTCAAGACGGTCGATCGCGGCCTTACACAGTTCTTCCCCTCCAAACGCATTCTGATCATCGTCTCCGATGGTTTTTCTACCGATGCTACGCAGGAGAAGGTGCAAACGACGGAGACGACAACGGAGGTCATGTTCACTCCTCAAACCGGAGGGCTTGGGAAAGGGAATGGCGTCCGCACGATCCTCGATATCGCTCGGGACCGTGGTGCTTCCGCGGTCGCCCTGGTCGACGGAGACCTAACGAGCATCGAATCAAATTGGGTTCACAAGCTTGCCGGGCCGATCCTGGCGGGAAGGGATCTGGTCGTCCCCTACTACCTGCGTCATCACTGCGATGGGGTGATCACCAATCAGATCGCTTACCCATTGACCAACGTTCTGTTCGGTGTGGGGGTGCGGCAGCCGATCGGCGGGGAATACGGTATCTCCGCGCGTTTGTTGGAACGCCTCCTCCAGCACGAGCTCTTCCCCGAGAAATTTGGGATCGACATCTTCATCACCCTGGTCGCCACTGCGGAGCAGATGGAGATCGCCGAAGCGGTTCTGGGAGTGAAAGAACACGAATCCACCAAGCAATACGCGGACCCGGACAAGCTGCTGGTCCCGATGTTCTATCAAGTCGTCGGGACCCTCTTCCGATTGATCAATTACTACCACGACTACATCGAGACCGTGCATGAAGTTCGCCCGGTAGAACGATTGGGAGAGATGCCCGACAAGCGCCCCGGAGCGATCACGGTCGATCAGGAGGACCTCCTCCGGCGGTTCAAGGATAAGTACGGCGAGCTGATGGGAAAGAACGCGGCCTTCCTCGGAGATCTCCGAGAGGACCTAGACCGTATTGCTTCCCGTGAACTCGATAACTATTCCTTTCCTCTTCCTCTTTGGGTCAAGGCGGTCTACCTGGCGATCGATGCGTTCTCCGCTTCGGAAGACCTCAAGATCCTCGACGTCTTGCGCGTTCTGTGGCAGGGCAGGTTCTTGAGCCTGGTGCGCGAGACGGAAGCGATGTCAGATGAGGAAGCGGAGGCCCACATCCAAGGGCAGCTTACCACCTTTGAGAAGCATCGCTCGGCTTTATATGATTAACACACATAGCGAAGCCCGTGATCAGAGATGAGTGACTAGTGATTGAGTGATCGGGAGATCGGATGATTTAGAGATTGGAAAATTAAATAGGTAAGGAGGAGCGGTGAGAGAGGAGAGGGATCTTCGCGCTGATCTTACGCGGATCGCCCGGGTGGCCCTGGCAGAGGTTGCACCTGAGACCTGCCTGCGCCGAGCTGTGCTCCTTGATGGGGAATATCTCAGCATTGCGCAGGAACATTTTGATCTTGCGCAAATAAGGCAGATCGTCGTTGTGGGCATGGGGAAAGCCTCGGCTCGGATGGCCGCCACCTTGGACGACCTCTTGGGAGAGCGGATCTCCGGTGGGTTCGTGGTCACTGCCGACGGATACAGGGTTCCCACCCGGAGAGTGGAGGTCGTGGAGGCTTCCCACCCCGTTCCCGATGCGCGTGGCCGAGCGGCCGCAGAGCGGATCGTGGCCCTTGTCGAGGAGGCGAACGAGGAGGATCTCGTGATCGTTCTCATCTCCGGGGGAGGTTCGGCTCTTCTCCCGCTGCCCGCCTCCGGGATCACTCTCTCCGATCTTGCCGCGATAAACGAACTCCTTCTCCGCTCCGGGGCGAAGATCCAGGAGATCAATACGGTGCGAAAGCACCTCTCGCAGGTGAAAGGCGGACAGCTTGCGCGACACGCCTTCCCCGCGCAGGTCCTTACTCTCGTTCTCTCCGACGTGCCCGGCGACCCCTTGAACGCGATCGCATCCGGCCCGACCGTGGGCGATCCGACGACCTTTGACCAAGCGAAGCGGATCCTGCGCCAGTATCGACTGTGGGAGGAAATACCGGGTTCCGTTCGAAAACGGATCGAGGCGGGCGTTCGCGGCGAGATTGAGGAGACCCCAAAACCCGGAGACGATGTGCTGCAACGGGTGACGACCACAATCATTGGCTCGGGATCCGACGCCCTCGATGCCGCACGCGAGGAAGGGGATCGCTTGGGCTATCACACGCTTTTCCTCACAACCACCCTCGAAGGTGAGGCGCGAGAGGTGGGTAAGATCCTGGCCGCCGTGGCGAGGGAGGAGGCGAGCAGCGGTCGGCCGGTGCCTCTTCCCGCGTTGATCCTCGCCGCCGGGGAGACAACAGTTAGGGTGAAAGGATCAGGAAAGGGAGGGCGCAATCAGGAACTCGCTCTGTCGGCCGCCCGGGGAATCGAAGGGCTTTCCGGTGTGGTGATCGCTTCACTAGGAACCGACGGGCGCGACGGCCCGACCGACGCCGCCGGGGGGATGGTCGACGGAAGAACGATTGGGCGAATGCGGGAACGAGGTATCGATCCCGGGGAATACCTGGAGCAGAACAACTCCTACAAAGCCTTGGAGGAAGCTGGTGACCTGATCGTCACCGGCCCGACCGGGACGAACGTGGCCGACCTCTGCTTTGTTGTGTGCAGGGGAGGCGGATCGCTCTAGGGTAGATCCACCGTCTTCTTTGCGAGATCAATCTTGAACTTCTCGATCAACTCGACCGGAGTCGGATCGAGCCTGAAGGGTGCACCCCATTTTTATGACATTGGTTCTCTCATGGTAAGTTTTGGGACATCTGCAAGTCGGTAGTTTGCCCAATGTTTCAATGTGACAAAAGGGATGGTTTACTTGGTGAAACAAGCACCCAAAAGATTTTCTAAGAGCGTTAAGTCCGGTTCCCAATGGGTTTCGAGCTATACTGAAACTTCAGACATTCAGATAGTCCACAGTCTTTTCTCATTGGAAGATGAGCATGAGCGTGCAAGTCGTTAAGCCAATATACCCGGTTTGGAGAAGGAGCGAAAGAGCTCAGACTTCTTCTCCTGCACCAGCTTAGCATACTCGGTGTCACTGCGTTGCTGCTCCACCTCCTTCAAGGACTCCATCGTTACCCCCTTCTTGAGGAACTGCTCAGGCTTAGACTGAAGTTCCTGGCGATTTTGGGTCTGAAATTAAGCGGTAAGCCTGTTAGTATACGCCGTTGAGCGGACATATGCCATCCATTTTGTAGCCATGTATGTCTTACCGATATACTTGATATTTC
>Ga0307428_1000700_pt1 | contig 19537 bp, 15 predicted proteins | sample SalMarWE160240MG_FD_202161 | JGI IMG/M metagenome (GOLD analysis project Ga0307428, IMG submission 202161) | Salt marsh sediment microbial communities from the Plum Island Ecosystem LTER, Massachusetts, United States - WE1603-240 | ecosystem: Environmental > Aquatic > Marine > Intertidal zone >...
ACGATGCATTGAAGCTGGGCGACGTTCCTATACCCGTCTGGGCGTCCGTCACTTGGACTTCGAACGTCAGTGGTTCCTTTACGTACAGAGGGGCCGTTGGCACTGTGATGACAGCCGATGTGCTGCGTTTGGCAACCGTGAACGTGTCCGAGCCGTCTGTAGCGCTGGCTGCAAGACCGTTCGCCGCGTCTCCAGCGTAGTTTGCTCGCACATGGAATGTACCTACAACTGCTGGGGTATACGATGCCTTCCAGTGCGCCAGTCCCGAGTCGTAGGTCGCGCTAATAGGTCCAAACGAAGAGCTGTCAGGCAATGTCACCGTGAAGCTAAGAGCCCCTGTGGTGACGTTTGAAGAGCCGGCAGTGTCGGTGACCGTGGCTTCGAACTGGACGGCCTGGGCAACACTTGGCGTTGAACCGAAAGGCGGAACAACAATGGCAGTTGTAGTACTCCGCTTGTTAACGACAAGGTCATGGCTGCTGTCACTGATCCCGTAGTTCAGGTCATCGTTGCCGTTCGCATTGTCGTCGTCGTCATCATATCTTGCGGTGATGGTGACGGTCGTGCCGGCATCCGCCACCGCCGGAGTGTACGTTACCTCGCACACTCCCGTGCTTCCGTCTATCGTGCAGGACGTGATCGCTCCGCTTCCGGTATGGCTCCAGCTCACAGTGCCGGTGAAATCGGGGGAATCCGTGGCGCCGCTGGCGTCACTGACGGTCGCTGTAACAGTCACCACTTCGTTCACATAGGCGCTGGCGGCTCCGGTCACCGACATGGACGTCGGACGTTCGTCCACCGTGAACGTGTCCGAGCCATCCGGATTACTGGCGATGTAGTAGGTATTCCCGTCGTACTCGGCAGTGATCTTGTAATCATCATCCAGTTCGCTCGACGCATAATCCGTGGGAGGGGTGAAGCTATATTCGCCGTACCCGCTAGCGTCCACCGTCGCACCGCTCGACGTTACCGTAACAAGGGCATGAGTGACACTAGGCGTGTAGGTCACTGTCCACGTGACATTGCCAGCAAATGAGGGCGACGTTCCTGTACCCACTTGATCGTCCGACACCTGTACGGAGAAGGTCAGCAGCTCGTTCACGTAGAGCGGGGACGTTGGCACTGTGATGGCCGCCGTCGTGGTTCGCTTGCTGACTGTGAAATCCGTCGGACCATCCGAACTCCCTGTGTAGTAGGCATTCTCTGCGTAGACGGCCGTGATCTTATAGCCTCCAGCAACGTCAAGTTCACTCGACGCGTAGGGAGGGACGAAGGCATATTCTCCGTACCCATTGACGTTTACTGTCTCGCCACTCGACGTTACCGTGACAGGAGTTGTAGCGTGCGTGTAGGTTACCGTCCACGTTACGCTTCCGGCCAACGAGGGCGACGTTCCTGTACCCGCTTGTCCGTCCGTCACCTGCACGGAGAAGGTCAGCGGCTCGTTCACGTAGAGCGGGGACGTTGGCACTGTGATGGCCGCCGTCGTAGTTCGCTTGCTGACTGTGAAATCCGTCGGACCATCCGAACTCCCTGTGTAGTAGGCATTCTCCGCGTACTCGGCCTCGATTTTATAGCCTTTGTCAACGTCCAATTCAGAGGAAGCATGGGGAGGGGTATAGATGAGAGTGCCGTATCCAACAGCGTTTACTGTCCCGGAAAAGCTTTCCGTGCTCGGGACTCCGCCTTTCGTGTAGGTCACCGTCCACGTTACGCTTCCGGCCAACGAGGGGGACGTTAGTGTACTAGCCTGATCGTCCGTCACCAGTACGGACAAGGTCAGCGGCGCGTTCACGTAGAGCGTCCCGGAAGGCACGGTCAGCGCTGTCGAGGTGCTTCGCTTACTCACAGTGAGTGTCTCATCCGTTGCGCTGCTGGCGTTGACTACGGGAGTGCACGTTGGACAGCCGGTGTAGCTTCCGGCGGCGGTGTAGACTCCAGCCTTACCCGCGGTGAATGGATACATGCTCGTGAAGGGATCACTGCCGGATACGGGGGTCACATTATCAGGATCTAGGCTCATCCCGTCCGGATCCCAGACTGAGCGTTCCAGAGTGCCTCCTGCGAAGGTGAAAGAATCTGTTTGCGCATCAACTGTCCATGTCACGGTGACCGATTGCCCAACCACAGGATCCGTGGGCGAGAAGCCTATCGCAGTTATTGTATCAACGTCCGCGCCAATCGTGGAAACCCCGATTAGAAGACCAATGATTAGAGTGAGAATTACTATGGGAGCCACCTGCTTTCTGCTACGGGTCATCCTTTTCTCTCCTTTGAAAGCGCCTCTCGTCAAGTCATTTCTCATGGCTTCCCCCCTCCTCTAAAACACCACGCCGGCGGTGACTGCGGCGCGGGTTAGTCCGTATCGTCCGAATGTTGCCTGTACCGTCACAACCGCAGGACTAAGCCTGAACGTCAGTGTACTCCCCAAACTGGCAAACCCAAATTTCTCCGCGCGGTTAGCAAAGGCCACACTAGTCCCCGCCGAGAAGATCCCTTGCGACAGAGACAAGCGCATCGATAGTCCCGTCATTCCTTTCTCCAGGCCGGAGGCCGTTGCTCCGAATGACCCGGTCATCGCCCCCATGTTGAGCCCTGTGCTGAAGCTAAACGACATCGATGTGAGCGTCATCGTGTCCAGTGCAAAAGCCAGCCGGAACGGCTCCATACTGATCGAGAGCGTTACCCCGCCGAACTTGGGGGGGAAGGGGGCAAGGGTCACCGAGCCGCCGATGCCCACATTATCCCACAGCTTGCCGGAGAGGTTGATCGTCGTGCTGAATGCCGTCGATCCTTCTGTCTGTGTAGGCGTCTTTGTGAACGTGAAGCTCGTGCCGAGCATCACCGACTGGAGGCTCGTACCGTAAAGGTTGATATCGGCCAGTTTGATACCGCTGATGCCGAATCGGGCAAAAAAGTTATCCGGCACAACGCTGCCGGTGGCGGAGTAGCCCTTGATGCTCTTCCCCGATTGGGATGCATTCACACCGATGCTCGCACTCACCGATACACCCAGCTGCGCCCGCCAGCTTGCGGAGACCAAGCTTCCAACGGCAAAGCTCTGAGACTGCACGGGGTAATACAAGGGCGTGTAGGGGGATCCGGGAGTCCTGGTTGTGTAGGAAGACCCTGGGTTGGGAAAGTTGGTGTCTTCCAGCATTGCGAGGGTTGTTATGTTGAACCCGGATATGGAGGTTGAAAGGGTTACACGCGCCTTGACGAACATGATGTCCCCCGGCGGGATGATCACCGAGTTTGGGAGGTTGTTCACATCGGTGACTGCTTCAAACGGCACGGCAAACCACATCTCGGGAACAATGTCCAGCTTGTCGAACGTAATCTCGTAGAAGGGCAACTCGCCGAGGTTGATTGGCGCTTTAATCACACAGTGCTCCGGCCCAGCCGTGTTCACGACTGCATCTATGTTCAAGTCAGCGAAACCAAAGTCAACGTCCAGGATGAGGTTCGACGCGATGGCAAACTCCAGCATGACAAATTCGCTCGGCGTATCCAGCTTGATCTCGCCCGTCAACGTCGTCGGAATCCGACGGGCGACAAGGTCCAAGCCGAAACGCCCAGAGAGCTGCGCCACTGTCGTAACCCCTCCCAAGATCACGGCCACGATCAAGAGCAGGATCCCCCCAAAAAAGGTTCTCCTAGGTATTCCCAACCTCCCTTCTCTTAACGGCTTTACTCCCGCTTTCGCCTGTCTGTAGCGATTTCTTGAGGAAGCAAAACGCCCTTCGATCACTCGAAGAGCGTTCCAAAAGATACCATTACACAAGGGCACTGCAGTCACCAACACTATACTCCCTCCCCGACCCCAGCAGCCCGGCTATCTCACCAGATCCGTGGCTTTGTGTCCCTGCCTCCCGGCAGGTTTACCTTTTTCAGGATCCCCCCTAATATTTATATACTTATGCTACACCCGTAAACACCGATCAGTATATAAGAATCCGAATCCCGTGTCAATAGCAGGTCGCCTTAATCGAGATCCTGCACCAAGAACGGAAGACAGTTCCTCATAGGTCATTTGCGTCTTTGGCGTCTATAACCGCAATCCTCTAAGGAAACCATGAACCCAGGAAAGGGTCTAGTTCCCTGCATTTTCTGCCTGTGAGTCTTCCTGGATTCCTGCGTTCCTCATAGGAGTTCCTTGTCGTTTCGAGTGGGTAGTGACTTCTAATTTCAGTTTCCACGGGACGGATGCCAAGGAGAATTCACCACGAAGAGCACGAAGGACACGAAGAATGGAATTCAATGAGCTGGCGAATCGGGTAATTGGTTGTGCGATCGAAGTGCACGAGAACTAACCTCCAAGATTGTTGAGTCGCCCTATAAGCAGTGCTTTTGACCCCTTCGTGCTCTTCGTGTCCTTCGTGGTGAACAATTATTATCTTTGCGAGAGTCTTGGCACCTCACCCTTTCTCCTTAGATACCCACTCGAAACAGGGAGGTTCCGGAAGCAACTGCTAATCAGGTTCAAGCTTCCAAACGACCTCATCGATGATCTCCCCTTCCGGAGTGATCAAGAAGACCTCGTCGTGTTCGGCATCCAGGTAGAGCCCCTGGTCATCATGCGTTGGGTTATAGGTATCGATGCAGATCGAATACGGTTCGTCCGGATTGAGCAGCGTATCCGGCGGGAAAGAATAGCTCCCTTCCAAGTCGCTGATCCTCCAACCTCCAATATCCACGGGAGCAGCGGAGATGTTGAGCAGCTCTATACAACACTCCCCTATACGGTCTACCGTATGGATAATGACCGGGTGGACAGCAGTCGAGAAAGCGGGTTCTCCGGAGGTGCTTCCAGCTACCGAGCGGAGTTCCTCCCAGAGCCGGTTGAACTCCATAGCGTACTGCTCCGGAACCGTCAGATTGGCTGTTAGCGTAGAACAGTAGATGAATACCACGTTCTCGTAGTTCTCCTTGTCAGCGGTATCCGACCAGTCGTAAGATCCGGTTATTGCCAGCGTTCCATCGATTAAGACAAATTTGTGGTGGAATAAGCCCGGGGTCCCCACCACGACCACTGGGATGCCGGCGGAGACCAGCTTCTCGTACTCCCCTCCAAGCATCTTGTCCTGATCCACTCCGAGGATTACACGAACCGTGACCCCTCGTCGGGCTGCTCGAACTACCACGGCTCCAAGCTGGTCGTCGGTAAAAGAGAACAACGCGATATCGATGCTCTTCCTCGCCCCGTCAATGGCTTGAACTATCGCCGTTTCAATGACCCCGTCCACATCCGGCGAGACGAAGTAGCTCTTTATCGAACACGTCTGCGCGGCTACGCCGCCGCCTGCCATTAACACAAACACCACAATCAGAACCAGTTTTCTCATCATCCTGCCCTCCTTCCAAATCCAAGATCAAAGAATCCCGTTCAATAGTACTCGATCGCGCTCTTCAGGGGAAAAGTCTCTCGCTGAGCCGCAGAGGCCTGCCTGCCGTCGTGTTCTGACTGGCAGGCGGGGGACGCGAAGAGGGAAGACCAATATTCCTTGGCGATCTTGGTGTCGCGACACCTTTGCAGCTTGAGTGAGCGTAGCGAAGGGGCGAGAGAAAAAGCTTGTACCTCTCGCAAAGACGCAAAGGAAAGCATTGCATAGGGAAAAGAACTAGAACCAAAGGCTATTCTTCGTGCTCTTCGTGTCCTTCGTGGTGAAACAGTTTTGTACCCTGCAAGCGTAAGTTGCTCATTTGGAAGCTAAGGTTGTCTGGCTGCGTGCTCGTGTCACTGAGCTAACGCCGCTCCCACTGCCAAAGCCGCGCCGTTGGCTTGCTTGGCTTTGGCCAACTTAGGGGTAGAGCCGGCAAACGGGAAGCCTCCAGAAGCCTCTAGCGGCCTTCCCAGTGGATCAATTCATACTGCTACCGTCGCCGACAATCTCGTTGGATTCCCATTCGACCATAGGTTATCCCAGGAATATAACACCTATTTCCCGCAAGGACTAGGGCTGGCTTAGTAGGGGTTTCGTAATTCCCCGTGAAACGATCAGCGCCGTACCGTGATGCACGTATCAAGCCATCCAATGATCTCCCCGTCCAAGCGAGCTGTCACGGTGATCGGCCATGTACCCGGCGGGGTGTGCAAGTGTACCTTCCATCGCCAGCTAACGACTCCGCAAAACGCCGTTCGGGGGTTTAGGGCGAGGTCTGTGCTGAGGTATGAATGGTAGCCAACGTCGATCTCGTACCACACCCCGGGAACGGCTTCGAGCTCGAGCTTGGCGTAGTCACCGTGCCGAACGCAGGATGTAAGATGAAGCAGGCTGAGCGGCTCTGGAATTGGGCAGGCACAGGCACACATACAACAGCCACACCCTCTTGGCCCCGCCAGGACAGTGGTGAGAGCGGTGGATTGGGCAGGTGTCCGTACGCTATTTGCCCCATTGGTTATGGTCGATGCCGCAGTTGATGCCTCGGCTATCGTTCTGCTAGAGGCTTCAGCTTGCACCTCGGATGTCGCCACGCTTGTCGCCTCGTGATTATCCGTTGACGAAGTAACCGCTTCAGCGAATCCCATCGCAATGAGCATCGAATTCACCGGCGTCTTCCCCTCAGGATCTAGGTAGACATAGGCTGATAGAGGCTCGTCGCCGCTTTTCCACAAGATGGCGGAGGTGGACTCGACCGCCAAATACACTGTCGTGGCGATGGTCATATCTGCATTTGCTTCCCAGAATGCCTTGCCGCTTTCCGTAAGCTCGATCCCGATCAGGCGGATGTGCACGGTGTCTCCCACGAAGACCGGTGAGGCGTCGGACACGGCGAGGATGTTGACCACGATCGTATTGCCATCAACGACGTTGACCACCGACGCCGTGATGCTTGGAGTCGGAGGATTTGACCCTCCAACCACCAGAGCGGATAGCAACACAAGGGTTATCCCTACCCCAAAAAGGCACGTTACCATTCTGTTCATCGTTGCCCCTCCTTGCAGAAATAAGCTAACAACAGCGCATCGCGTTCCCGCGTCTCGGCTCTGTCTCTCTTTTAAAGATGCCTGCTAAACAGCGTCGAGGCCGTGCACGTAGGGTAACATCCCATCGGTATGGCCTTGCGAGTCGCGATTGACGGATTAGCACGGCCCGCCACACCAAAAGCCAGCGAAGGCGAAGATCCAGAACGCCCAGAAGAACGACAGCAGTAACCAAGTTTCCAGCGTCATCATCTACCTCCTTCAAAGGTTTCCTGGTGCTACATTAGCATAAACACGTCTGAATGTCTGTAATCCTTATCACAAGCGGCATACCATGGCGAGAGAGTAAAGTACTGTGTCGTGCATGCGGGACGTTCTTACGCCGCGGAACAGCAGCAATGAAGAGTGAATGGCGTCTCATCTGTACGGGGCACAACCTGCTCAAGCTATTGCGAAGTGGTAAGTTCCACCTATGTATGCGACAAAGAGAGAGCTGTTGGGCTTAAGAGCAGGTGTGGAGAGGCCACTTGTTACTGGGTTGGACTGCTGAGACGGATCACATGGAGAAAGAGCGACCTTCATCGGAGGATGGCACCGCGAATAAAGTGTATCCCATAGATGACGGCCCTGAGAGAGCCGGGGGATGGTTAGATCAGGATGTTTGGGCAACAGGCTCCGTGCTACTCCTTATAGGCGCTAGGGAAACACTAATCTGTGGAAAACTCGCCAGTGGGCTTCTCCCACACAGTTGCCAGATGGTTCCTTGTACTTCACGGCTCTGGCCCTTACGATCGATCATGCGTCGCAACACATCGTGTCCTTCGTGGTAAAGCAGTTTTGTACCGCTGCGAGCGCAGAACTCCTGGAACGACTTGTCCCTCTCGTTCCGCGCGCAGATAATGACCAAAAAAGGAGGGACCGTGATCCGGACTCAACTCAAAACTTACCACTGTCCAGATGATCTCAAAGAGGCGTTAACCCTGTTGCAGCAGGGCGGAAAGACCGCCCGCGTAATCGGAGGGGGAATCGACCTAGCTCTTCACCTTCCACCTGATGTGACGGCCTTGATCGATCTTTCCCGCCTCCCACTCTCCTCGATCGAGGCGAGCAGTGACGGGATAACGATCGGAGCCACGGCCACGATGACCGAGGTGCTGGAACACCCTGCGATCGCATCTTACTTGAACGGTGTGATCGTAACGACGCTCCTCCAGGTCGCCTCACCTCTGCTGCGGAATTTGGCAACAATCGGGGGAACACTGGTGAGCACGCATCCCTGGTCGGATGTGATCCCTCTCTTCCTCGCCCTGGGGGCGGAAGTCACCTTGGTAGGAGAAATGAGCGAGCGTATTCCGCTCTCCGACCTCTACGACTCGCGCGAGCGGCTCAAGGGAAAGATCCTCACGGTGGTTCACTTGCCGAAACCTGCCGCAGGCACAGCGGCCGCGTTCCGCCAGTTCAGCCGGACGGGGTTCGACGTCGCACTCCTCAACTGTGCTTGTTTCGTTCGAGTCGAGAACGGGCGCTGTATCGAGACGCGCATCATTGTCGGTGGAACCCCCCGGTTGGCATCATCCTTGCCAAAAGCTGAAGAGAGCCTCATCGGCGCAGCTCTCACGGAGGAGGCGATCGAAAGGACCGCGCGGATCGCACAGGAGTCATCCAGCGTAGGCGACGATCGCCGCGCGAGTGCTGGCTACCGAAGGGAACTGGTCTATGTCGGCGTGAAACGGTCTCTCTCCGAGATCAAGGACCAACTTGAGGAGGCGAAACGATGAAGATCACGCTTACCGTGAACGAAATCCGCCACGAGATCGAGATCGATCCTGGAGAAACCCTCCTCGATCTGCTGCGCCGCACCGGGTACAAGAGCGTCAAGAAGGGGTGCGGTTCCGGCGACTGCGGGGCGTGCGCCGTCCTTCTCGACGGACGCGCAGTTAACTCCTGCCTCGTCTTCGCCGCCAAGGCAGATGGAAGCACCATCATCACCGCCGAGGGTCTGGAAAAGGATGGGGATCTCCACCCGATTCAAGAGGCATTCCTGGAAGAGGGAGCAGTACAGTGCGGCTACTGCACTCCTGGGATGGAGATCGCCACACTCGACCTTCTGACACACAACCCAAATCCGAGCGAGGAAGAGATCAAAGAGGGGCTCTCAGGGAACCTGTGCCGATGCACCGGTTATGTCAAGCAGATCGAGGCCGTTAAGGCGGCTGCAAAGAAGATGAATAAGGGAGCGTCATGATGAATGGACAGAAGAGGACGTTCCATACCGTTGGTAAGAGCCTCCAGAAGGTCGATGGGCTCTCCCTGGTCACGGGAAAACCGATGTTCGTCAACGACATCGATCTTCCTGGAACCCTGCACGTGAAGATCCTGAGGAGCCCACACGCACACGCGCAGATCCTCGCAATAGACTCCTCCAAGGCCGAAGCACTCCCAGGAGTCATCTTGGTCCTCACCCATGAGAACACCCCCACGACGCGCTACACCACCGCTGGGCAGGGGTATCCCGAACCCTCTCCCTACGACTCACGCATCTTTGACACCAAGGTTCGCTTTATCGGAGATCGTGTCGCCGCCGTCGCCGCGGAGACGGAAGATATCGCGCTCGAAGCGCTGAAGTTGATCGAGGTTCAATATGAGGAGCTTCCCGCGGTCCTCTCGCTCGACGAGGCTCTTAGCTCCGATGCCCCGGTCATCCACGATGAAGAGGACTCGCCCGGGATCTACGACGCCGCACAGAACATTGTCGCCGATGTGGATATCGACGCCGGGGATGTCACCCGCGGATTCGCGGAATCGGAGATCGTCGTCGAGACGACCTGCGAGACTCAGTACGCGCAGCATACACCGATCGAGCCGCACGTTGTCCTGAGCTACCTCGATGTGGATGGACGGCTCGTCCTGCGCACGAGCACCCAGGTTCCGTTCCATGTCCGGCGCATCGTCGCCTACGCACTACACATTCCAGTGCACCGGATTCACGTGATCAAGCCACGGATCGGCGGTGGTTTCGGGACGAAGCAGGAGGTACTCCTCGAGGACCTCGCCGGTTTTGTCACCCTACGCACCGGCCGCCCGGCCTTGATCGAACTTACCCGCCAGGAGGAATTCATCTCCTCACGGACGCGCCACCCGATGCGGGTCCGCGTCAAGCTCGGGGCCAAGAAGGATGGAACTCTCCACGCGATCGAGATGGAAGGCCTTTCCAACACCGGTGCCTACGGAAGCCACGGCCTGACCGTCCTCTCCAACACCGGATCGAAGACCCTCCCCTTGTACAACAAGGCGCCGAACGTCCACTTCTTCGGGAAGGCCGTCTACACGAACCTCCCTGTCGCCGGTGCTTACCGCGGTTACGGGGCGACACAGGGCTACTTCCCCTTAGAGACAGCGATGGACGAACTGGCGGAGAGGCTCAACCTCGACCCGATCGAGCTGCGCCGCCGAAACCATATCCGTAGCGGAGAAACCTCCCCGATATTCGAGAAGCTCGGTGAAGGAAGGGAAGGGGTCGCGTTCACGATCAAGAGCTGCGAACTCCCCCGCTGTATCGAGATCGGCGCAGAGAGGATCGACTGGGCAAAGAAGCGCGGGAAGCGCATACGCGAGGGATCCTGGGTGCACGGGATTGGGATGTCGATCCACATGCAGGGCTCGGGGATCCCTCAGATCGACATGGGCGCGGCGACGATCAAGATGAACGAGGACGGCTCGTTCAACCTGTTGATCGGCGCGACCGACCTGGGGACCGGCTCGGATACGATCCTCGGCCAGATTGCCGCGGAGGTCCTCGGTGTCCCGCTCGAAAAGGTGATCGTTACCTCCTCGGATACGGATATCACCCCGTTCGATGTCGGCGCCTACGCCTCCTCCACCACCTATGTCTCCGGGACCGCGGTCGAGCGGGCGGCAGAGAAGGTGCGCGAGCAGATCATCGAGGTCGCCGCAGCGATGCTCGAAACGGAACCAGAGGGTCTCATGGTTGCGGACGAACGGGTCACTGCCCACGATGGTAGGAGCGTCACCCTCACCGAGGTCTGTCAACGCGCAATGTACATGACCGACCAGTTCCAGATAGCGGCGACCGCCTCCTGCGTCCCTCAGGAGTCCCCCCCGCCGTTCATGGCGAGCTTCGCCGAGGTTGCCGTCGACACCGAAACGGGATTCATCAAGATTCCCAAGTACGTAGTCGCTATCGATTGCGGGACCGCGATCAACCCCAAGATGGCGCAGGGACAGATGGAGGGATCGATCGCCAACGGGATCGGCTACGCACTGACCGAGGAGATGCTCCTAAGCTCCAAGGGGCGCGTGCGGAACCCGACCCTGTTTGACTACAAGATCCTGGGGAGCCTCGACATGCCGCCGCTCGAAGTGATCCTCGTCGATTCCTATGAACCGACCGGGCCGATGGGCGCCAAATCGGTTGCCGAAATCGGGATTAACGCCCCGATTCCGACGATCGCCAACGCCATCTACGACGCCGTGGGGATACGCCTCAAGAAGACCCCGTTCACCCCAGAGCGCATCCTCGCTGCACTGCACGAACAGAGGACGTAAACCACGAAGGGTCTATGCTGCTCATCGCCCCTTCGTTCCCCTCATACTCGAACCCGCATCGTTCTTGACGGAGGATAGACGATGTACTAAGCTGGGGTATGAAAATATGGCGATTACTCCAACGGGAACGCATTCCTCGCGTCCGATCGATCGTTCATATCAATAAGTAGCATCGTACAAAAGGAGGAGATACCGATGAAGCAGACCACTCTTTTCTTCTGCCTCGTGTTAATCTCGTTAGTACTTGTTCTCGTCGGCTGCGGGCCCAAAGAGACTCCGGCCGTGGCTCCTCAAGAGAGCGAACCCTCAACGACCAGCGAGTCGACCCCGTCCGCACCGTCTCCAGAGGCAGCGGCAACCGCAGATGAAACAGAACCACAAAGGGAGGCACCAGCGATCGAAACACCCTTGGAGGCTCCGCCAGAAGGGCTTTTATCCCGTTCTACAGGGGCTTTGGCCGCACTGGAAAGTTACCGCTACACCACACGCGTCAAGTACGAGGGGACAGACGGCGATGAGATCGATGCCGGCTCGATCGAAATCATCGGCGAGTACGCCTCCCCAGATCGAGAGCATGTCACCTGGACAGACCTTGCCACGGGCGAAGGGTTTGAGATCATTCGCATCGGGGATACCGCATGGATGTACGAGGACGAGGAATGGATAGAAGTCCCCCAGATGGCCATCGAGAGCATCATGCAGGTGGTCTTCCTCTTCGCCCCGGTCTACGCATGGGAGGGTATGGCCGGCGAACTGGAGACCGGCTCGAACTTCGTCGGCAAGGAGGTCGTCAACGGAGTATCCACCCTGCACTACTCCTCGGACTACGCCGGCTGGGAGGAGAGGTTCGAGGGAGACCTCCACGAAGCCAGCGGAGAGATCTGGATCGCCGAAGAAGGGTTCCCGGTGAGGAGCATCTTCACTGCCTCGGGCATCGATGAAGACGGGAACCAAGGGTCTGTCGAGTGGCGAATGGATCTCACAAATGTGAATCAATCGATCTCGATCGAGCCTCCGGCGATGTAAACAACGGATTCGGCAGAGGATTATGGAAACATCGGGACGCGCCCCCCGATGTTTCCTCTTTTGCCTGACTCCTGGATGTTTTGCGCTGCTTACGCGCTTGCTGATATCTCATGGCGAGGCCCATTCGATGTGTCAGCCTCGCCACTCCTCACTTTTCCTTCATCATCCCATTGCAATCGCGCGGTAAGAACGGATCATCATACGCAACACAAACGAGGTGATTTCGTTGCGACGACAGCACGTCCTGGAAACGACCGTTCTTATATTGATCGTACTCTCCGCGACCGGTTGGTTGGGATTCGCCAACGAAAAGCCGATCGCGCGCTTCACAGTAACCGCCACTGCAAAAGGAGCTGAGAACCTGGCAGTCCTTCTCGACGCCACGGAATCACAGGATCCCGACGGACAGATCGTCTCCTACCAATGGCTGTTCGGCGATGGTTACACCGGTTCGGGGATCACCAAGACCCACACTTACCAGGTACCCGGCGATTATCAGGTGACCCTGATGCTCTTCGACAACGGAGGAGAGGGAGGGAGCGCGGTTGCCACGATCACAGTGCCCATCACCGGAGGAGCTACTGCCACGTCGCCCGCGGTGAGAGCGAACGTCCCCGAGGGGACGGAGATCGGCGAAGTAGCCCCTGAGTTCACCTTGCAAAACCTAAACGGGGAGGAAGTCCTCCTCTCCGATTTCCTTGGGAGCGTAGTGACCCTCGACTTCTGGCGCAGTACCTGTCCGGCGTGCCGGGAGTCGATGCCATACCTAGAAACCCTACGTGAGCACTATCAAGAGCGCGGATTAGTGGTAATCACGATCAGCCTGGATTCCACCATGCAGGCACCGGCGAGGTTCTTTCTGGATAACGGTTATATCGACCTAATCACCCTGTGGGACGAGAAGTCTGACAACTTGCGAATGGTGGACCTGTACGATATCCCAACCATCCCCTATACGTTCTTGATCGACCGTCAGGGAGTCATCCGTTATAAAGGCTCCCTCAACTACCTCCGGGAAGCGGATATTGAGCCTTTGCTGTAAATCCAGTCCGCTCTTCCAAATCGAGGGGAAGGGGATGAGACAGCTAGATCAGGCTCTGTAATGCTTCATGAGCTATCCCAGCTTTACGTTATGAAGGTTATTTGAAATCCTCCACCCAAAGAACCAAGCGGGATCTGTTCTTTACCGCGTTATAACGCTCATCTCGCACGAGAAACACCACCTCGGTTCATGCTCATCTTGCGTGAGACAACTCTTGCCCTTGACAATGAAGCGATTAGTGAGTAAAGTAAAAGCATCTACTAGCGGAGGTGGCTTCCATGCAGATGTCTGACTGGTTTGTGCGATTAGAGAGCAATATTATCCCGTGGTATTTCCACCTTCACGCTCATCACGGCCCTTTCTAGGGCCCCTAAAACTACCAAGCTTAACTAGCCGTTTTATCGGGTTGTTATAAGCAGGATTTTACTTGCTTAATACAACACTGAATGTTTCCCAACTACGTACGTTTATATTAGGAGAATACTATGTTTCCACAAGCTTCAATGCGATTTGCTGTTGTTCTTTGTCTGGTCTCGCTGCTTGCTTCTCTTTCCGGCGTTGCTGCTGACAAACCCGTTTACGTTGACGGTATCGATGCTGCGTTCCCCCCCTTCTCTTACATCGGCGAGAACGGAGATCCGGCTGGCTTTGATGTGGAAGTGATCCAATGGATCGCGGATGAGATGGGCTTTGATGTAGAGATTGTTCCTGTCGATTGGGACGCGATCATTCCCACCCTGAAAGTTGGAACTATCGACATGATAGCTTCGGGAATGACCATCACTAGCGAGCGTCTGAAGCAGGTCGATTTTACCGATCCCTACTGGGCAATCGACCTTGCGGTGGTCACGCGGAAAGTGGCAGATGACCAAGGAGAGTCGGTTCCTCAGTTCAACATCTTCTCGGCTATCGCGGCCGGCCAGACCGTCGGCGTACAGCGCGGGACAACCTCACAGACCTGGCTCCAGGAGAACCTCATCGACAAAGGGGTTGCACTCGATCTCAAGCTCTACGATAGCTTTCTTCTCGTGGTGGAGGACCTCCTGATCGGTCGCATAGATGCTGCGGTTATGGACGAACCGACGGCACGCTCGGCCATCGCCGGTCGCGATGCCGCGATCGTAGGGACGATCAACACCGGAGAGATTTACGGCTATGCGGTGCGAAAAGGAGATAACACGCTCCTTGCTCTTCTGAACGAGGGACTCAAGCGTATCAAAGCGAGTGACGAATGGGATCGCCTCGTAGAGAAGTGGCTCATCGGCAGTTAACCGCCTCTAGGGGGGAGGGGGGTTCCCTTCCTCCCCCCGCCCTCCGTTAGCGATGACCTTCTCAGAGACCCTTACCCTGATCGGGCGCGCCTTGCCCACACTCCTTCAAGGAGCAGGAATCACGATGACGCTGATCAGCGCCTGCCTCGGACTTGGAATCCTTGGTGGGATTCCCTTGGCGTTTGTCCACGTGTACGGCGCGCGCTGGGGTAAATTGGTCGCCGGTATCTACGATCGGGTCTTCCGCGGGTTTCCCGCTCTTGTTCTTCTCTTCTTATTCTATTTCGGGTTAGGGAGCATCAAGGGGTTCTCCATCTCTCCATTTATTGCCGTTGTGCTGGCACTAGGGCTACGCAGCGTCGCGTATCAAGCACAGATCTACCGCGGTGGCCTGTTGGCGGTGGGGGAGGATCAGATGGACGCGGCCCGTTCCTTGGGAATGACCAAGCTGCAAGCGATCTGGTTCGTGATCCTTCCTCAAGCGCTTTATTTTTCCCTTCCCGGGATTGCCAATGAGTACTCCATTGTTCTCAAAGATACAGCGTTGGCATTTGCAGTTGGTGTGGTGGAACTATTTACCAGAGGAAAGTTCATCGCTGTGCACACACGCGCCACGTTGTCGATCTACCTGACAGTGGCTGCGATCTATCTCTTCCTCACCTATATCGGTATTTTCGGCTTCTGGGTGGTGGAACGACTCGCCTACATTCCCGGCCTAGGCGGTCGGGCAAAGGAGGGCGAGCGATGAGCTTTCTCATTGAGATAATCCCCCGCTTGTTGCAGGGGATGTATATCACACTCCAGCTCATCGTTTTCTCCATGCCGATCGGGCTTGTAATCGGAGTCGCGGTTGCCCTCGGGCGGGTCTACGGAGGGGTTGTGCTATCGCCTCTCGCCTGGGGGTACCAGCTGCTCTTCCGCGGGACCCCTCTTCTCTTGCAACTGTTCGTCATCTACTACGGCCTCCCGCACTGCGGTCTTATCCTCAGTCCGTTCGCCTCCGCCATCACTGCGTTCAGCTTGTGCAGCGGGGCTTACCACTCCGAATACCTTCGCGGAGCGATCCTCTCCATTCAAGGAGGGCAAATGGAGGCAGCGCGCGCCTTGGGCATGGGTAAAATCCAGGCGATCCGATCGATCATCCTTCCTCAGATGCTGCGAAGGGCCCTTCCGGGATGCTCCAATGAGATCGTCTATCTCATTAAGTACTCTTCACTCGCCTACATTGTCACCCTGGTCGATCTGACCGGCCAAGGACGGCTGATTGCCTACGAGACATTCCGCTTCTTCGAGGTATTCCTGATTGTGGGGTTGATCTACCTGGGGATGGTCACGATCGCCGATCGATTCCTCCACGCCGTGGAGAAGAAGGTTCACATTCCAGGAATATAGGAGTGCAATACGCTACGAAAGGCTATACCGACTTACTGAAAGAGCACCACGTTAAGATCGGCATGGTGGCTCAAGGTAAAGCTAAGACCACGAGACCATATGATTCTTGTGGCGGCGTTCCCGTGGCTGGCATGTGGTAGACGGCTGCAACCGCAATGGCCTTGCCATGAAAGCGTCAATCTATCGCAGATGACACCAAAAATGAAGATCTGCCTTACCCATGGGCGGGATGAACAAGCTTCCACCGATTACGATGTTGAGCTCAGCTTCTCACAAGAGGTCGCAGGGCAGCGGGTGGAGGAGCCAAGAAGCTTCTTGGAACAGATTCGCTCGTTTCTGCAGGCGCAAGGGCTCGATGAGGCAATCCCTGCCTAAGGTTTTCTTGGCTCCTACAAATCGACTCGTCAGCTGAATCAAAACACCAAAAGGAAAGATCAGGCCCCGATGCCGCTACTTACCCTACTGCATGCTATGAAGGTTACTCAAAATCTTCTACCCACAGAACCAAACGGGATCTGCCCTTCATTGCGTTATAGAGGTGCTTGTCGGCTGTTACAAGCGGGATCTGCTCGCTCTCCGCAAGGGTTAAATAGGCAGCATCGTAGGCTGAGCGGTTATAGGTATGAGCTATTCTTAGGATCTCCTGAGCTGCAACTTCCCGCTTAGGCAGGTTAAACGCTTCAAATTCGCGGAGCGCTGCTTGTGCATCGCTCAACTTGGTTCTGCCTCTGGAAATTGCCTTCCAGAGTGCGTTTGTGATCTCAAATCGCAGCAACGGGACGGCAAACAGTTCCAAGTTACCGGAAAGAAACTTCTTCAGAATGCGCAATGAAGCGTCCCTGTACGGTTCATCAGGCAGCAGGCTCGCAATCACCACTGAAGCGTCGATGACCAGCCTATCCACCGCGCTCCTCCAGGTCCTTGCGTGAAGGGTAGTAGACGTCATCCAGGGTCAACCCTTTGAACTTCTCCCCCAGTTTCATCCAGCGATCGAGAGCCTCTCTGCGCAACTGAGCTACCGCTGCTCTCTCCAGGAATTCACTTCGCTTGCGAGGTCCTACGACAGCGTCTATCTGTAGAACCACTTCCTCGGAAAGATTTACCTGCGCTCTGATCTTCGTTGACATCCTATTCACCTCCGTACAGGCATTCTTTACAGCCCTATTATACAGCTATATGATGCAGCCAACAAGATAGACCTAAGCTCCTTCCGCACATGCGGGATCAACCCCACGTCTTCAAGGGGACCGGGAACGGTGATTGCCCCAGTATCGCCCAGGAGATCACTGAATCTTGGTACCGACTTACAAGACACAGTCATAACATAAGTATGGGGATTGGCAAAGACCCTCGGATCGGTCAATGGCAGACGCGGATTACAAAACCAACCCCATCTTCAGGTACTCGACCCGTTTCTCAAACTTGAGTGACTCAGCCGCCTCGGCGACCACCGGCATCCAACGCGGGATCTGGATCTCAACCCGCAGCTTCGGGCTTCGTGCCACAACCTTATGAAGCATAAGCCCCACGAGATGTTCGGCAAGCTCGGGGTAAGCGGGGTCGAGGCGGACGGAGATGCTGTTGATGCCCTTCCCTCTGGTCGATGCGGAGTACTTACAGCGAGCGACCGCGTGGCCATCGCTTACGTCACGGACAACAAACTCCTCTTCCTTTTCCCGTTGTACGAGGTTGAGGAGTGGGACAAGAAGGCGGAGCACGAGGGGATGCCGGAACCGCCCCTTCTCGACCGGCTCAAACTGGCGCGCTTCCTCAGGCACGATCCGCTCTTCGAGGCTAAGCCGTGTTTGCCAATCGGAGCGTGGAAGACGAGAGACGCTGAATCCTGGGGGGAGCGGTGATACGGACGGAAGCGCGGGATTGCTCAGCGAGTAGTCCGAGATAGCATCATACACCTCAAAACCAAGGCTCTCGTAGAGGCGCTGCGCGGGTGTGTTTCCGTTGATCACGCCAAGCCAGGTCTTCTCTGCCCCGCGCTGTCTCATCAGCACAAGCGACTTCTCGATCGCGGCGCGCGCGATTCCCCGCCGCCTGTATCCGGGCAGAACGCCGACCGTCCCTACAAGCCAAGCGCTAGTCGTCCCGTGGCGCTGGACTATCGTCACTCCAACCATCTTGTCGTCTTCGATGGCTACGTAGCCACGGAACATGTCACGCAGCGATGGAGCGAGGATTTGCGCAACCCGCATGAGGGGCCAGATCTGGCGAAAGCTCTTGAGCATATGAGAGATCTGTTCCTTCTCGTCGGTCTGAACGCTCCACTCCGGGTTCTCCGGATACTGGAACGTGTCGCAGATCATCTCCCCCAAAGGCGTCAAATCGCGCGGCTACTCGAGCGGTCTCAATGCCACGGGTAAACCTCCTTCATCCCCAGGTCAATGAAGTATCGGCATGGTGTAGTATCCGCGCAACTGCGAGGGATCAGTCGATGGGTGCTGGAGATGTCCTTCTATCCACGAAGAAAAAACTGGCATTAACCTCAGGTGCTATCTCTGTCGGACGCAAACATGGTTTGCTGCTTGACAGGAATCCCTATCCATTGAATGCTGCTTAGCAAGTATCCCAACACTAACAGGAAGCGATCTTCGCCCAAACCGCACCCAATCTCCATCGAACATCGGTACGGACATTCAATACGCAAGAGACTGCCGACCCCGGCCTAGAGTAGAGGGAAGAGCCCCAGAAGGTACCGTGGATTGCCGCAGAAAGGCAGGCTCGACACATTTATTAAGGAGTCCACTAGAACCGCGAACGGTTGGCCTCAGGTGCAAGCATTTGTTATGCAATGTCCTCCACGTTGTTTCTTCAGAACTTCATTGAAACCTCATCGACTTCGAGCAGTAATGTGAAGTTCTCGGACAGTTTATACCTGCGCCCTGAAGTATCTTTCAATTCGAGCGCGAGAGCTAGTCGGTCTTCAGATCCAGCATCAAGGAGCCCTGCAAACGACTCTACATACATACCAACCTCTACTTTGTCGCCAGGGTTAAGAGGTGACGGCAAATTCTCCCTGCCAAAGAAGTCCGTCCTGTACCATTCGACTGGCCGGCCGTTCCCAATGAACACGAAGCTGTCTCGGTCAATTATGACCTGTTTTCCTCCCGTATTGATGATCCGCGCCACCAGAACCGGGTGCCCGTCATCATCACCACGTTCATCTCTGAATAGCTTATCGTGATCCGTGAAGAATTCGACCGCCAGAGTTGTCTCATACAAGATGAGCATGAAGCGAGGGTGTGTTTCTCGTGCGAGGTGAGCATGGGATGACACTGGCATCGCTAGCGCGTGGGTCACATC
>Ga0307428_1000701_pt1 | contig 19522 bp, 21 predicted proteins | sample SalMarWE160240MG_FD_202161 | JGI IMG/M metagenome (GOLD analysis project Ga0307428, IMG submission 202161) | Salt marsh sediment microbial communities from the Plum Island Ecosystem LTER, Massachusetts, United States - WE1603-240 | ecosystem: Environmental > Aquatic > Marine > Intertidal zone >...
CCAACAATGATTCGCCAACCGGGACATCCATGACCTGGTGGGTTCTCCTCACTTCATCTCCGGCCTTAATCCCCTTCGCGTCATCCAGTAGAACAATATCTACCTTGCCCGGTTCCAGATTAAAGATCATTCCCCGCTGGCGGTCTTTAAAAATAACGATTTCCCCTGCCTTTACTTCCGGTAACCCTTTTGCGTTGACAACACCTTTTCCTACCGCGGATACAATCCCGATTTCCTGTACATATAAGGATGCTTTCTGTTGTTTGATCACGCGATTCATACTGGAAAAAGTCATTTTTAAATTTTTTTCTAAAGATAAAGTATCTATCTCTTTCGTTGTATTATCCATCAATACCCCCACATGAACATAAATGACATCCTAATCCATCCAAATCAGATTAGTTTTCTTTCTTTTCAACATCCGATTCTTGAAAACTGAATTCAGTAAAAGCTTTCTTCAATTGTTCTTCCAGTCCATCTAAATAGTTTTCAATATTCCAGGAAATCTTCTTACCCTCTGTTCGCGTTTCAATGCCGCAAATCAATTTAGGAGAAACCTTAAAATTGATTTCAACTTTATCACCGATTATCTCTTCCAATATTTTCCTGATCCCGGATTCTTTTTCACCGGTCAGCTGAAAACTGCTATCCACCCATATCTTCCGCTCATCTTTATTGATAAACCGGATAAAATCATTTTTTTCCTCTTTGCTCAACTTGCCCAACTGGATCAAGAAATTTTCAATCAGCTGATTTTCCAATTTTTCATCGGCTAAATCAGCTAAAACCTTTCTGCTCATCTGACACACCTGCTCGCAGGATAAATGGCGAAGGTCTCTTAAAAAAGCGGTGCGTTGTTTTAATATCGCCTCTCTCCAATTTTTTTGCTCTTCATCAATTTTGCTTCTGGCATCCTTTACCAATTCTTCCCGCTTCTTTTGGGCATCCTTCTTGGCCTGGGCAAGCATCTCATTCCATTTTTCCTGCAGTTCTTCTCTTATCCTTTGTTGTTCATCCAATTCTTTTTGAGCTGTCTCTTTTGCTGTTTTAGCATCTTGCATACGGTCGGTGATTTGCTTTTCCCTCTCATCCATAATCTGAATAATCCGATTAAATAAAAATCGTTTCAATAGATATATCAGGATTAAAAAATTAATGATCTGGGCAATGATAGTAAATGAATCTATAAGCATATTAACCCCCCTAATGACTTAAGACATAATTCCAGAAAGGATTGGCAAAAATAAGAATGACTGAAATGACCAAACAGTAGATAGCCGTCGATTCAACCATGGCCAACCCTACAAATAATGTTCTGGTAATGGTATTGGCCTCATCCGGCTGTTGAGCAATCGCTCCCAATGCCCGGGCCAGAGCCATCCCTTCTCCTATGGCGGGACCTATCGAACCAATGGCAATGGTGATTCCCGCAGTAATAATAGAAACCGCACCGATAATATCAATACTACTCATCTTCTTTACTCCCTTCCTTTTGTTCTATCTGTTCCGGCTTATTTTCTACCCGTGTGGCCGAAGCAATATAAACCGTGGCCAGCACGGTAAAGATATAAGCCTGTATTTGACCAATTAATAATCCTAAAACCTGCATCACAATGGGTATAAACAAGGGGGTGATGATCAACAAAACCGCCACAATCAACGAGCCGCTCATCACATTCCCAAATAATCGAACCGCCAGGGCTAGCGTACGGGAAAAATCGCCAATCACATTAAAAGGCGCCATGAAGATAGAAGGCTCCAGGTAACGTTTAAAATAAGCCAGCGCCCCTTTTTTGGCAATGCCAAAAATGGGGATGGCAAAAAATACGCAAATAGCCAGCGCACTGGTGGTGGACAACGAACCGGTCGGCGCTTGATAACCGGGGATAATAGCCAACAGGTTGGATACTGAAATAAATAAAAATAGGGTGCCTAAAAAAGGAATAAAAGGGTCCGGATTCTGCTGGGTAATTTCTTTCACCTGCTGCCGTATGTAACCAATAATCACTTCCAAAAAATTTTGCCAGCGGGTAATCTTAGGTCCAATAGTTAAATTTTTTGTGGCCAGCCAGCTGATTATAATAAGTATTAGCATAACTACCCAGGTAAAAAGAATCGTGGCATTAATATGGATTCCATTCCACTTAAAAAAAATTATTGCATCCGGACTTATTTCCATTTTTAATTCCCTATCCCCTATTCAAATATGATTACTTTATATCTTTTTTTGGTTTCCCGATCATTCTACTTAAAATAATACGACTCACAATAAATCCCACCAACAGGATTAAAATATTTCCCCAATCACCCTGACGGGCAATATAAATTAATACAAAAAACACGGCAGCTATTCTTAAAATATAACTTCCCAGAGTTAATAAAATCGGCGAACGAGCCTGATTCATATTTTTAATAGTCAGCCATAAACCGCCAAAATAAAATAGTCCTAACCCCAGGCCGATGAACAAATATAATATACTGTAAATACTAAGATTCATTCTTCGTTTTCCTCTTCAATCGATTTTCGTTCTTTTTCCACCCAGTACCAGGCATTGAGACAGCCAAGGATAATCCCCAAAAAAAGAAAAGTCAAGGTCCAGGAAATATGACCCGGCCATCTCTTATCAACCCAAATACCCACTGCAATGCCAATCACGGTCGGTACCATCACTGACCAGCCAATCACCCCGAACGAACCCATACCGAACCACACGGCCTGGTATTTCTTGTCTCGGGCCCTTAATTTCCGTTTCTCTTTTTTCTCGATTTTCCTGAGAAAACCCTTCTGTATATCTTTTGATTTATTCTTGCTATCCATTTATTCATGCGTCTCCAAATTCAAAAAACTTCTGACAAAATCTGCTTCTAATTTACTTAAAGCAGTTTGGGCATCCTTTTCTTTCTCATCTGTTTTGATAAATATTTCTTCCACCCGATTTTTCAGCTCTCCCAAATCTTCTCCTTCTATGGCATTTCGGGTCGAAATAACCACTTCTTTCCCATATTTTACCAGGATTCCTTCATCGATAGCCAAAACGACATCTTTCCCCTCAGAAGTCGTTAACATTAAAATCCCCGGTGTTAAGGAAGTGGTAAAATCAACATGTTTGGGCAGCAGGCAAAACCATCCGTTTTCTGCTTCTGCGGTTATTTTTTTGACTTCCCTTTTTAAAAATGTCTTCCCCGGTAATAATATCTTTAAATCAATCATTTTTCGCTTCTACTTTATCTTCTTCTTTCGCTTCTTCTATAGAGCCAATCATATAAAGTGATTGCTCGGAATAACTGGCAAATTCGTCATTTAAGATTTTCTCACATCCATCCAATGATTCGGGTAAACTCACCCGACGGCCCTTATTGCCGATAAACTGTTCTGTGGTGGCAAAGGGCTGGGTTAAAAACTTTTCCAGGCGCCGGGCACGATTGACCGTTCTCTGGTCTTCCTTGGATAATTCCTCCAAACCCAGCATGGCGATAATATCTTTTAATTCCTCATATTCAGATAAATTCTGTTTAACCTCCCGGGCGATCTGGTAATGCCTCTGACCAACAGTCAACGGTGAAAGCATATTAGAGGCAGATTTTAAGGGGTCTACCGCCGGATACAATCCCTGGCTGGCACGCTGTCGGGAAAGCACCACTGAAGCAGAAAGGTGACTAAAAGTATGCACTGCTGCCGGGTCGGTAAAATCATCAGCAGGTACATAAACCGCCTGGATTGAGGTGATGGACCCGGTGGGGGAATTACAAATTCTCTCCTCAAGGTCAGCAATCTCACTGGCCATGGTGGGTTGATACCCTACCCGGGAAGGTAATTCGCCTAAAAGACCGGAAACCTCGGCCCCGGCCTGGACAAAGCGGAATATATTATCAATTAACAAAAGAACGTCCTGCTTGACTTCATCACGGAAGTATTCTGCCATGGTCAAAGCAGCATGTCCTACCCTAAACCGGGCACCGGGTTGTTCGTTCATCTGGGCAAAAATCAAGACCGCCTTTTTCAAGACACCTGTTTCTTTCATTTCCCGATACAATTCTTCTCCTTCTCTGGAACGCTCACCGATTCCACAAAAGAGGCTCACCCCTTCATGTTCCAAAGCCATATTGTGAATCATCTCCATAATCAGAACCGTCTTGCCAACACCGGCACCGCCAAATAAACCGGCTTTTCCACCTTTTTCCAAAGGAGCCAGAACGTCAATCACCTTTATCCCGGTCTCGTAAATATCTGTCGCCGTAGCCCGTTCAGAAAGAGGAAGAGATTTTTGATATATCGGTACTAATTTTTCAGGCGTTAAAACACCTCCTCCATCAATCGGTTCTCCAAAAACATTAAACATTCGCCCCAATAATCCGGACCCCACGGGCACTTGCAAGGGGTGCCCCATGTCAATGATTTCATCTCCCCTTTTTAGCCCTTGAGTAGGAGTTAAGGCTATTCCTCTAACCGTCGTGGCATCTAAATGAAGGGTTACCTCGATAATCGCTTCGCCGGATTTCAATTGGTAATTAATCTTGGGAAGGAACTGCGGGAAAAAAGCATCAACAACACTTCCCCGGATTGCTCTTATTTGTCCTCTGTTCATTTTCTGATTATCCATTCGGCTATCTCCACTCGTTACTCTTTATTTATTTAAGTTATTATCTGTTTTTAGTTTTTTCTTTTTTCTGATTATTTTGTGTAGTGCGGGTAACGTATTCTTTTTAATTATACTATTTCTTTATAAGGTTGTACAATTTGAATTGAATCGTTTGGCCTAACTCAAAGCTTTTTTTAATACCGGATAAAAATCCTTTTCTTCCTCAATTACGGTAATCTTTTCCTTTTTTGCTTCCTCTTTCTGGCTTTCGGTACAATATCCCCATCCGGCCAAAAAAACGTTGACCCCCAGGACGTCAGTTCCTATAAGATAGCTTAGCTGATCATCAATAAAATAAATCTCATTTAATTTGGCATCATATTTTTTGGCGATGGCCTGCATATGCTCTGCCTTATGTTTGCCAAAGTTTTTATCAAAAATATCTTCAATATCAATCTCAAAACCAAGATATTCCGGTTGAAAGGCACGATGAATGGCTTCCCCAAGATTGGAGGTAGCAATAACAACTTTTTGACCTTCCTTTGCAAATCGCTGAATCCCCTTGATGACTTCCTTAAAAACAGGTGACAGAAAAAACCATTTTCTAAAACTCTTTTCCTGCCATTTTTCCTTTTCTTTAAAAAATAATTCTCGAAAAAAAATATAATCGAATTGAAGCTGGTTACGATAAGCAACGAATTCCTGTTGGTCCTTAATCTGAACCTGTTCTTCCATAACTTTAATAATAGCGAAAAAATCACCCGGTAATTCAATATAAGACCTTAAGCGGCGGTAATCATCTATTTCTTTCTTACATTGTTTTTGTATCTCTTCCCAATTATCAAAAGTAAATAATTCTCCGCCAAAATTTCTTTTTACTTCCGAACCGAAATATTTACAATAGGCATTATGACTTACAAATAAAGATTTTAATGCACTGTCACTAATGACCCCATCATAATCCACTGCTAATATTTTCATTTTCAATTCTTCCTATACTTTGAATTAATTTGTGTACTACTGTTAAATAAATTATTAAAATTATACTATTTCTTTATTGGATTTTACAACTTGAATTGTGTACTGGCTGGGGTGTATAGAATAGAATTTTTGATTATGTAGAATAAATTATAGGGGAGATAGAAAATTTTTATATTTGACATAGCGTAATTTCTTAAAACATGATAAAACCATAAAAAATTTTATCTCCTGCCATATTCTAATCATTTGAGAAGACATCGGGAACCTGAACTTATCAGGCTCCTTAGGGAAAGTTACCGAATTATTGAACTAGTACAACCATGCTTTGTACACTTAAAAAGTTCGAATCCTGTTCGGCTCCCCGGATAGGTCAATAAGCATAACTTTTTGTATCACATTGAAACTCAAATACTTTAAAAGAAAATAAAAAACTTATTTTAATCCCATTTCCTTAACATTAGAATTATAAAGAGATTAAATAGCAACAGAATGTTTCTAAGTTAATAAATAGAGGTTTTTATTTTAACTTCTTTTACTTTGTTGTTATTAGAAATAAAAAAACTAACTATCTCTTTTTCAGAATTTATTATTTTTATTATAGGAGATGAGTTTATATTCATTGTAAGAATATCACAAGGTACATCTGCATAGATTTTACTTTCATTGACCTGACAGAAAGGAACAACACTACTTTTCTTATATTCATTAATACATTTTAGAAGCAGAGCAGATATTGTTCCTTTCTCAACCCGAAGTATTGCTCCAGAACCAGTTGGAATTCGCATTTTCACATTTTTCGTGCCAACTTGTGTTTCATAGACAAAATCAATTAATTCTGTCTCGTCATCGCCGGCCAAAACATAAAGATATTGAATATCTAACACAGGATGTTTATATAACCACACCTTATTCAAATTATTTTTAACTAAAACTTTCTTTAATCCATATTTTGTTAAATATTTTACAAAGTCATTCTGGTCCAATAATTTCTCTGATACGACCGAAATATCTTTTTCTTTAGATTTTAAAACCTCACATCTTTGAAATTTTTCATCTAATCTTGGAATTTCTCCAATTAGAATTAATTTGCCTTCACCCTCTACATAGTCACACAATTTCATTTGAGTTTCTTTATCCATAAAAAACCCACCGTGAAAAATAATAATTTTGTACTTCTTTAATATATCAGAGGAGGAAGTTTGAAGATTCACTATCCCATAATCAATATTAGAGGAAAGCATCTGCTGTTGCAATCTATTTAAGGATACCCCACATTTGGGAATACTAAATTTATTAGAAATATCGCCCCCCTTACTTGTGGCCCAAACGCCGATATAAGCATATGGCAAATATAGCCCCCACCCTATATTAATATCTGGTTCAGTTTCTAAAAACTCACGTCCATATTTTTTAAAAAATTCATTCAGCAACGATGCTGTCTTAGCCTTGGGAGTAACTTCTCCTGAATCACTTATCGGAGCATTACTTGGGTATGGTTTTTTTTGAAACTTATCTAACTTATCATCCCACAGTGACGTACCTACACCAGTATAGATATTATAACCAGTAGCGCCTCCAGCAATAGCTAAAAGAGTCTGGAAAAAGCAAACAACAGCAAATTGATAAGGATACCCATAGGGATCAGCCAATCCCCAGTTCTCTTCTAAATTCATACCCCTTTTCCTTTTAAACATAATAAGATAACGCTCCATCACTGACCTATCTTCAGAAGGCATACCAATCCAATTTGTAAATCCATAATGAATATTAGACCATTCATCTGGGTTCACCCTACAAAGCCAAGCATCAATAGCAAATGGTTCAGAAAGAGGAGGATTTACATTGATAATATATGGAAGCCCCATAGAGAGAAAAGAACTATAAAGTTGATATATTCTTCTCATATATCTCCATTGATAAGCAGACCAATCCATATAGGCTAATAAATCTTCTATTTTATTAGGGCTTTCCCATTCTTGCACTGGTTCTATTTTATTCCAGGAGGAGTAGCTTGTTCCGTGGAACTTATTATATTTAGATAAACTTTTATAATCTTCCTGCAGACATTCACGGAAGTATTTTAAACTAGATTGACTATAGTCATAATCCCAGGGGGCTCTTTGTATATTCGAATATATACCTTCATTGGCTATTTGCACTAAAAAGATAGGCCCATCCGGATAGCTTAATGGTTTAACTACTTCTTCTTGAATTACCCTATACCAACTTTTTACTTCTTGAAGAAAATTTTGATCTAAGGGGGCTGGTAAGGGCCAAAGATCAGGCCTTCTTCCGCTCTTGGCATATTCACTTCCTATCCAAAGAACCTGCTCGTATTTATGATTCAACATAGCTTCAATCTTTGGGTTCTTAATTGGGCATATAAAGTCAGGAAGGCCACCATAATTAATCTCAGCATGAATAAATGGTCCAGGTTTTGCAATTACCAACAAGCCATTTTTATGACAAAGTTTTAAGAATTTTGTTACATCTCTATTCCTTTGAGTTTTACCAGTAAAATCATAAAATCGCTTACCATTAATTTGTTGTTCGTGATGACGCCAGGGAAAGTAACAAGTAATTACGTTTATCCCGCATTCCTTTAATTTTTTTAATCTGTCATCCCAATTGCTAGTATCATCTCGATAATAAGGATAATCCGCACTAGAAATATAGAGGGGCTTACCTTTTAAGTAAATTGCACCATTGTCAATCTCAACTTTTAGCATTTTATTCTCTCCCTTATAAAAAATCCATTTTGTATAAACTTACAAAATTAATTTTCCATTTACTACTTTGAAAAAGATTTAACTTATAAAAATTACTTCTTGGTCAACCTACATTCCTGAATACTTCAGGTCAGACTAATATACGAAAAATCTCTACCTCCAACCCATTAATATCAATGGTAGCTTCTCCTCTTTTAATATACGAAGCGGTCTTTTGTGAAAAGAATTCTTCTAATTTACCTGTTTCTGGCTTTTGAAATTTCAACTTCACTTCCTTAAATTTAGAATTCATATTTATTACAAACAATATTTTCTCAAATTTATTTTTCTGAACTACCGTAAGAATATAGCGATTGTTAGTCTCAACCTCGGGTCTTAAGCCATGATATTCTAAAAACGAACTAAGAACATCAAGGGATGGTTTATTTCTTTTAATATTATTGTTGTAAAAATAATTTTTTTTCATTATTAAAACCTTCCCTTTCCCAACTGTAATCTCTTTTACGCTCAACTTTCGGTGTATTTTTAGCTTTGTGTATTTAACATATTTACTAAAATATGAACAAGGTCTGAAATCCAGATCCAGAGTAGGCAATTTAGGAAAGAAAACCACAATCCCTCCACTCTCTATATATTTTTTTAAGAGCTTCTGTGTATTCTCATCCATATAACTACTTGATGGTACAAAGATTAATTTATATTTAGAAATATCCATTTCATTATTTACAAAAGGGTCGAAAATTGCAGGATCATAATTCAAATTTACAAGAGCAGTATATAAAGTCTTAAATAAATGGTAACTCCTTCCTAAATGTAAGTCATTTACTTTAATCTTTTCATCTAAAGCGATATATGCCTCCCAGGCATAAGGTCTATAATACATAACTGCAATTTTTTGACTTTTTTTCAAAGAAGGAAAATCTCTTACTGACCTTACAAAATCCATAACCCTATTTAGAATACTGTACATTTTAGTAGGCCGGCCTTTCTCATCCACAGGTGCATGTTCCCAGTTCTCTCGATTAACAAACATATAAAAATTCATACCTTTAAGCCCGTAAGCTATGCTCAACAAGTACATACTATTCATTTGTGCAGACAGCAAATCTTTATCTTTACAAATTTCTTCACCACCATCAAACTTCCATATGCCACACATCATCTCTGGAGACCAAGGAATTTTTAAAGTAGCCAAACTATAATTTATAGCTTTTATAAAATCAATAAAATTCTTATACCGAAAAGGAGGAATATTATAATAATCATATCCTCCAATTCCACAAGCCGCTTGTTCTAATTTATTCCAATTGTTAGGTACAGCCATCGGATGGTGTTCGTTGAAATTTACTGTAAATAAAACATCTTTTACCCCATTTTGGGAGTGAATTTCACGAAGAATTTTAATATGTCTTGCTATAAACCATTCTTTAAATTCAGCCCAGTCTGTATATTTTCGCAAGTCACAAAAACGCATAATATTTAAAGCTACAGGTGCTTTTACGTCGAAAAATGAAGCATAGCTTGTATCATGAGCAAGATTTAGCAATTCAATAGAACTATATTTTTCCTTCAGCCATCTTTGATAAACACCAAAACCTTTGACATTAACTGAATTATAGTCAGACTCAAATGCCTTATCATGGAATGTCATGCTAGGTTCATTATCCAGTTGAATAAGGATAATAGGACCTTTTGGATAACAAAAATCTTTAATACACACATCTACATCAGTCAACCATTTTTTAACGTATTTTAAATACTCAGGATGTAAATAACTAGGAATATAATGGGAAAAAGGTGAGTTATATCCTTTCACTAAAGACTCTTTATTATCTCTCACTAGGATTTCCTTCTTTTGTAATAACCACTCTGGATAGCCTCCGTTCAGTTCTTCCGCACAGATCCATGGACCTGGTTTAAGATGAACCCAGATCTCTAGCTTCGCACAAAGTTGCAAAAAGCGACGAAGGTTTAATTGAGGGTCGGTCTTCCCTATTAGGTCATTTTCTATTGGAGAAATATTGTGTCTACACCAACTAACGTATGTTGATACGATCTTAAGCCCTGCTTCTCTTAATTTACAGAGACACTTTTCCCAATATTGAGGATCAATACGCCAAAAATGAATTTCTCCACTAAAAAGAAATATTTTTTCTCCCTTTAGAAAGAGAAAATTTTCAGCTCGCAGTTTTTCTAATTCTTCTTCTATATTACTCAGCATGAAATACAACCTCAAAATTCGTGATTTATACTATTATGATATATTTAATTATGACGTAGGGTTATTTGACCCTATTACCATTTATTTCTTGCATTTTGCATTTATATCATCCTTTTACTGAACCAGCAGTTAATCCTTTTACCATATACTTCTGAATAAATAAGAATAGAATTATTACAGGAATGGTTGTCAACACAGAAGCTGCCCCTAAATGATTCCAATAGATTTCGTAAGACCCAATGAACCTTTGCAGTCCAATAGGTAAAGTACGGACTTTATCGCTAGAGGTGAAAGTAAGAGCAAAAATAAACTCATCCCAGGATCCAATAAAAGAGAATATGCTGGCTGCTATAATCCCTGGAAAAGCGAGAGGAAAAATGACATAAATCATAGCAGATATTCTAGAACATCCATCTATCATAGCTGCTTCTTCTAGTTCTCGAGGAATCTGGTCAAAAAATCCTTTCATAAGCCATGTACAAAGAGGAAGCGAAAACGTAATATGAGAGAGAATTAGAGCATATAAAGTATTTAGCAGTTTTAAGAATTTAATAATTTGAAAGAGAGGAATAATTAAGAGTGCACCAGGAAACATTTGGGTAATTAAAAAGAGTAAAAGAAGACTGTGCCCTCCAAAAAACTTAAAGCGGGAAAAACTATATCCAGCTAAACTTGAAAGAATGATGCTTATAACGGTAGTACTCACTGCCACTGTAACACTATTACGAAAATAAGTTAGGAATGCCCCTCTCTTCACTATATAAAGGAAATTTTTAATAGTAGGATGATGGGGAATCCACAAGGGCGGACTAGTATAGGTTTCCTCAGTTGTCTTAAAAGCAGTAGAAACCATCCAAAGAAAAGGAAGTACGGCCCATAGAATCAGGATAACCAGCAAGGTTAATAATATACATTTAACTACTAAACTTCTAAGAAGAGCCACTTTATTTCTCCTTATCTTTATTTCTCTTAAGTAAACGGACTCTCTATTTTCATTATCTTAATGTAAAATAAACTAAAAGATAAAACTATAAAAAAGAGAACTACAGAGAGAGCTGCAGCATAGCCAAAATGAAAATATTCAAAACCCTGCTTATAGATAAAGGTAACTAGAATGTCTGTTTTACCAGCCGGCCCACCTTGGGTAAGAATATATATGTATGCAAAATTATTAAATGTCCAAATACCAGCCAACAATGTTGTAACTAAAATTACTGGCTTTAATAAAGGTAGTATAATATACCTTAGTTTTTGTCCAAAAGAAGCGCCGTCTATAGAAGAAGCATCGTATAACTCTTTGGGGATATTTTGCAAGCCAGCTAATAGCATAATCATCATAAAGGGGAATCCCCGCCAACTATTGGTAATTACACAAGCAGCCATTGCAATGGAAACATCTCCGAGCCAATTAATGTTATGAGGTATTAGATGTAAAAATTTTAAAATATAGTTCACTACACCATACTGTCCATGGAACATCCATTTCCAACTAAAAGCTCCAACTACTGCTGGCATAGCCCACGGAACTAGTAAAAGGGCTCGGGCTAACCCCCGACCCCAAAAAGCTTCATTTATTATTAAAGCAGCTATTAATCCGATAATAAATTGGATTACTACTGACCCGAAAGTCCAATAAGCAGTTTGAAGTATAGCTCCTCTAAAACTTGAATCTGATAATATCTTTTGATAGTTTTTAATTCCTGTAAAGATAGCCTCCTTGTGATACATTGGTTCAATTTCAAAGAAACTCATATAAAAACCCCTAAATAGTGGGTACAATAAAACCATAGCTAAGCATAGAGTAGCAGGTAAAACCAGAAGGTAAGCTAAACGATTCTTCCTAAACTCTTTAAATTTTCTGGTTATTAAAAACATACTTTGAGACCTCCAATTGTAATTTTACTACGAATTTTATCTTTTAAGAAATCTCATTTAAAAATGAAATATCCAGGGGTTTCACAAAAGCTTTAATGGAAGGGAACTGCCTTATAGAGATGACAGTTCCCTTCCTTAATTTTACATTCAACACCATTTTAATGACTAAGGATTTCAATTGCCTTCTCTGCTGCTTCATCTAGAGCTTCCTTCGGTGTTTTAACACGAGCAAGAGCAGCTTGCCAGGCCTGCCCAAAAAGATTGTCTATTTCTCCTGCTTCTGGAATAGTTGGTCTTGACTTAGCTACTGTCAGTTGGGCTGCGAAAGCCTGCATTAGGGGATCCTGGCTAAAGAATGGATCATCATAACATGAGCTTCTGATCGGCAATAGATTCAAGGACTTAGTCCAGTCTATTTGGACATCTGTTTGCATGAAGTAATTTAAGAATTTCATAGCTTCAACTTTATGTTCAGACTGCTCTAGAACGATGAAATGCATTCCTCCTAAGACCGAAGCACCCCGCTTTCCTGTCGGTATAGGAGCAATAGCCCATTTTCCTTCAATAGCCTTATTTTCTTTCAAACTGGCTACTGTCCAAGGTCCAGAAGTAAACATTGCCATTTTTTTAGCTATAAATGGGCCTTTATAATCATCCTCTGTGTATGTAGCGGCTCCCTCTGGTATTACTTTATATTTATAAATTAAATCAACCCAAAACTGAAGAGCAACAACCCCTTCTGGACTGTTAAAAGCAGGAATCAATTTTCCATCTTCTTCTTTAAACATCTCCGCTCCAGCAGCCCAAAACCAAGGATAAAACTCAAAAGCACCCCAACCACCGAAAAGTCCTAGCCCCCATATGTCTATCTCTCCGTCATCATCGGTGTCTTTATTTATCGCCTGAGCAACTTCAACCAGTTCATCCCAGGTAGCTGGAGGAGAGTCATATCCTGCTTCTGCCAGCATATCAGTCCGATAGAATAGAACCAAGGTACTTATATCTTGCGGTATGCCATACAAGGAACCATTCTTTAGTACTGGTTCAAGTGTTCCAGGGAAAAGGCTTTTGTAAAATTCGTAAGATACATAAGAATCTAATTTGGCTGTATATCCTGCTGCGGTGTATTGAGCAGCCTTAGGGGGTTCAACCCTAGCAATATCCGGTGCAGCAGCACCAATAATGGTAGTAACTAACTTACCATAGTAACTTGATGCTGGTGAATTATCTCTTTCTAAGTCTATCTTTATTCCCGGATTATCTTTTTCAAACTGAGCTACAATCGCCTCAAACTTAGCATTTTCTGCATCATTGAATTGATGCATTACCTTAACGGTTACTGGACCAGCTCCACTAATTTGGCTGGTAATAATAAACATACTTAACAACACTACAGTAAAAATTACTAACCTTCTATATTTCATTAATTTACCCTCCTTTTCTATTACTTAATTACTATTTGTTCTAAATTTGACTTTGCTGAATTTTTTATACTCTTATTTCTCAGCCTACGACCCACAGACATTTAGTTCACCATAAATACACCTCCTCTCTACTGATAATCTTCATAAGCTCAATTTCCACTACATTATCGTATTCCTAATCTTAGGCGCTTGAAGAAATTTACGTAATACCATTGCTGCAGCTCCAATAACAATAGCTTTATCAGCTAACTGTGAAATTACGATCTTTGTAAAACCAAAAGGAAACTCTAAAGCATGTTCTTGAATAGTAGAATGAATTATAGGAAGCATAATTTCTCCTGCTTCAACCCCAACCCAACCTCCTATAATTACAACTTCTGGATTAAAAAGATTGACTAAATTAGCTATCCCAATCCCTAAATACTGCCCAGTTTCCTTAAGAATTTGGATCGCTATAGGGTCATTCTGACGAGCTGCTTTTATAACTTTATGGACTATCTTGCCTGCTTGCATATTTTTTAATGGTTTTAAAATTGAATCGTCTTTAGTAGTTAAAATAATTTCTTTAGTTCTTTTAGCTATAGCAGAAACACCTGCATAAGCTTCAAGACAACCTTTATTTCCACAACTACATTTAGGTCCATTTATATTTATTACCATATGTCCCCATTCACCCGCACTTTCTGATACTCCTCGACACATCTTTCCATTTACAATAATCCCAGCACCTAAGCCTGTTCCAATAATTAAGGCTATTACATTATTTGTTCCTTGAGCAGCACCAGCCCATTTTTCACCTAATGCCATTACCTTAGCACCATTATCAACATAAGTTGGAATTCCTAAAGTTTGTTCAATTTTTTCCTTCATATGAACGTCATGCCATCCCCAGTTTGGGGCAAAAATAGAAATTCCTCGACCTCTATCCACTAGTCCAGGAGCCCCAATACCTATTCCTAAAACTTTTTCCGGGAGAACATCAAACTCTGAAATTACTGAACGAATAGAAGCAATAATCGCAGAGATAATATTTTCAGGTTTATTCTCACTTTCATCAAGAGATATTTTTTTAAAAGCCTTTTCTTCAAGTTTAGAATTTGCTAGAAAAGTAGTAATTTCGGTCTCGCCCAATTCCACGCCGACAAGGAATGAATTATCAGAATTTATTTCTAAAATTCCAGACCTTCTGCCACCTCTTGATTTTTGATATCCATTTTCAATTACTACTTTCTCTTTTAAAAGTTCTGTTACTAAATTAGCAACAGTAGCTACACTGAGATTAGAAATCTGGGCAATCTCAGTACGAGAAATAGGACCATAATTATGAATAGTAGAAAGGACAAGAGATTTATTAACCTCTTTTAGTGTTTGAGTATTGGCACTTGCTAATTTATCTACCATAGTTACCTCCAAGATCTAATTTATTACTTTTTCAAATTCTTTTTCTAAGTCTTATTATAAGTATTATTTTTACTAATGTCAAGTTTTGTTTTTCAATCAAATATTGATTACGATAAATATTGCAAACCCTTGAGGAATAGGGAGTTTTCGCTGGATTAAATATCTTAAAATTATATTTTTTGTCAACCTCTATCCAAATTTAACTCAAATGCTGGAAGTATAATCAAGTACAGTTATTAAATTAAAGCTATACCATTGATACAAAAATTAATAAAAATAATAGACAAAATTGAAAAACGTGAAAAGATAGGAATATAAAAACGTGGATATCTGATAAATTGAATCGAGAGAATTGATAAGATCAAAGCTAAAATAAAAAGGAATTTATTGCGGAATAATATTGGTAGTCACTAACTATAAAACTAAAAAAGGTAAAATTTTCACGGGGTAATCTAAATAAATAATAAGCCTGTAGGATTTATTCTGAATTGGCTTATTATTTTAGTAAACTATTTTTATATTTATTCTCTGCTCTGCTTTAATTCTACTGCTATAACTTCCTTCAAGAATAATAGAAGAATAATACAGACAGCTTGGGTTCAAGTTGCAAATGCAACACTTAACTTTGGTATAATATACCAAAAGAAAGGAGTTGCATATGACCCATTGTTATCAGTTAAGTATTAATGAACGTGAAGAGATCAGCCTTGGATTAGCCCAAGGGTTCAGTAAAAATTATATTGCGCTATCTCTTGGCCGGTCATCTAGTACCATCTATCGCGAAGTCAACCGTAACACTGCAAACGGGCAAGCCTACAGAGCGGTTAAAGCTCAAGGTCGGGCTCATAAGTTAAGGCATCTTGCCCGCAAAAAGCGAAAAATGGATAGGAATCTACCGTTGAAACACTACGTTCTTGAAAAACTAGATCAATTATGGTCTCCGGAACAGATTGCCAAACGTCTAAAAATATTGTATCCTGAAAACATGAACATGCAAATTTCACCTGAAAGTATCTATTCCTATTTATATGTTTTGCCGCGTGGCGCATTACGCAAAGAATTAGTTAAATGTTTACGGTACCATCATATCAACCGCTGAATACACGGCAAGTCTCGTCAGAAATCCTGCCCTATACAGGACTATATAAGTATTGAAGAACGACCTGCTGAAGTAGCAGACCGCACTATTCCCGGCCATTGGGAAGGCGATCTTCTCATGGGGCATAATAATGGTTCTGCTTTGGGTACCTTAGTTGAACGAACCACCCGTATGTCCTTCTTGGTTCAGCTTAAAGATAAAGATGCTGCCGCAGTACGAGAATCTTTCGCTAAAGAATTTAAACATCTTCCCAAGGGCTTAAAGCGTTCTCTAACCTATAACCAGGGCCAGGAAATGGCAGAACATAAACTTTTTACCAAGGGTACGCAGATTACAGTTTACTTTGCGCATCCACACTCACCTTGGGAACGAGGCACCAATGAAAACACCAACGCTTTGATTCGTCAATTTTTCCCAAAAGGTACAGATTTTTCAAAAGTTCCACTTAAAAACATCAAAAAAGCACAGGATATGCTAAACGACCGACCGCGGAAAACTTTAGGTTTTTTAACTCCGTGAGGTCTTCGTAAAACTGTTGCATTAGCAACTTGAATCTACACTGTCCCTATTTTCCGGTATTGTCGCATTGTTAATCTCTTCCTGTGTCACTCTTCTTTCCAGTGTAGCCAGTTCATTATTTGTCATTTTTTTAAGCGTGGCATCAAGAAAGTTTACCACCGAAGGCCAAAGTTTGCACTTCTGCCGTCGACGGACTAGGCAATGCGTTGATAAAAAACAACCCCACTAAAACTACAATTAACAGTATCGCTAATTTTGCCATTTTTTTCTCCTTTCATTTATTTCTTGAATATCTCTTTTAAGTTTTCATTAGCCTCAATGATTCCCCTGACAAAATTCTCCCATTCCTCAAATTTAAAACCACAAGAAGCCGAGACATCAGCAGAGGCAATATATAATCCTATCTCGTCTTCTTCCAGTTCACAGCCCACCGTCAGGAATTCTCCGATTTTAGTTTCTGGTAATAAAATTTTTTTCATTTTTGGTTTTCCTCTCTTTAATAAGCCTTTCTTCTTTCTTCTTCCAGTAATTTTTCGATTGGCATTCCTTTAAGTTTTTCCTTTGCAATATGAAACATTTTTGCAAAAGGAATATAAGCATTGGCCGAATCTTTATACCATTCAGTCATAGCACTTATAATAAAAAATAAGTTAGAAGTTTCTGGTGGTTCTAAATCTTTCCCAAATTTTAGAAGTTTACTCATTATTTTATTAAATTCGCTGGGCATAAGTTCCGGTTCAAGCTCCCATGCCAGGTCCACGACTTTAAAATAAACATCAATCGAGCCATCCATAAAACCATCTAAATAAATCCATCTTTCATAGTCAAATCGAGAATTCCAATCTTCACCATAATTAAAAGGTTCCTTGGCAAGATAAGTAAATCTTATTAAAAACAGCGAAATAAAAACAACTACAATTATTGATATAAAAAATATTTTCTTCATTTCTTCTCTCTCCTAAAAAGGTAATTTCCAAACCTTTCTAATGATCTTCCTGCCTATCACCTTGTTTTTTACTCTACGGGCTATCTTTTTGGGATCGCCACTTTTTATTTTCTCGCAATCGTTGGCGAGTCTAGCCAAGCGATAGAGGAATGAAACTGTTTTGCTCATCTGTTTGATCTCCTTTCCAAAACTGGTAACTCAAATTCTGGCTCCTGGTCTTCTTCTTCTGGCCTGAATCTTAAAACCCTCTTAAATAGATCTTCTTTTTTTAGGTCCTTTTGTTTTTTAAAATAAACCTTCCCTTCTTCTATTTCTTTTAAAGCGATGGTGATCTGGTTTTTAGATTTAGTTTTTATTAGGGGCTTTGTCCCAGCAAGTAATTGCTTTGCCCTCTTGGCCACTATCCCAGTTAATAAATATTTGTTTTTTTCCATCTTAATTAACAAATCCCTTTCTAAAAATTTCTAAAATAATCTATCAATCCAGTAACTTTAACAGTAACCTTGTGACATAAATGAATATCCAACCCAATATAATTATTATCCCTCAACCTATCGGCGATATACTCCCCCCAAAATTTTTTATTATATCCTCTATTCCATTCTTTAAGTTTTTGGTAAAAACTTTCTTCGTCTGGCACGGTAAAATCTCTTATCCCTTTTTCAATGTTCTTTTTTCTTATTGATTCATTCTTCATTTTCTTAATTTCCTTAATAATGGCACAAGTAATAACAATAGATAAAACTATTATATATACTATATTAACCACCTAATTTACCCCTCTTTTCAAAATTAATAGGTTAAATATCACTTACCTTTACCGCTCGAATTAAAGAGAAAGAAATCAATAATAACCTGGTATATCCTGATTAAAAATTTCTTCACTCCAGCTAAAACCCTCTTTTTCTAACTGCTTCCTAGCTTAAATAACTTCCCGGAATGCTTTCGGCGTGTTTCGCAAGCGAAACTAAAAAACCCTAAAACATTAGCGATATTGAGTGTATTAAAAAATTAACCTGAGATATTCTTTAAGAATATACTTTCCAGCTATTGCCAATTTTCTGTAAATAGTAATAAGCCGGGGTACTTCCACTATCATAATAAGAGCCAACGCTCACAAAGAGGGTTAAGTTAATATACGCTTGAGCATAGCTACCCTAGATTGATACATTAGAAATGTTTACTACACAAGTAACGGTAACCACTCCATACTGAGCTAAACTATTGACGTATTGATCCATAAAGCAAGTGGCATAATACCGGTCCGAGCCATAGACGCAACAGCTTTTTGTTTTGCTCCAGTTCTGATTATTTATAGCTAAAAAATATTCGTTAATAACACCTTTTATTTTGCCTCATCAGTGGCAGGGGTTACCAATCCACCGCAACCACTTAGAAAAATTGCCAGTATTAAAAACAATATTACCGAAAAATTTACCTTTCTCATTTCTTTTTAATCCCCATTATTTATTTTTTAAATAAAGTTTCAGTGCCAACCTCTGCATAATATCTTAATCGGATTAATTCCTTCGAGATGTCTTTACCTTGTAATTGCAAGTAACTTATAAAAGCCAATCCTGCTGGGTTGCAATACTTGTTATCAGGATCGGAGTAGAATCCGTCTATCGAGCCGATTATCGCATTTACGTTATCCTTGTCTTCACCATAGAATGATGCGTATGTTGCGATATAAACAAGGTAATCCAAGGCAAAATCTATAATTTTTAAATCTTCTGTTTCTTTAGCA
>Ga0307428_1000703_pt1 | contig 19476 bp, 19 predicted proteins | sample SalMarWE160240MG_FD_202161 | JGI IMG/M metagenome (GOLD analysis project Ga0307428, IMG submission 202161) | Salt marsh sediment microbial communities from the Plum Island Ecosystem LTER, Massachusetts, United States - WE1603-240 | ecosystem: Environmental > Aquatic > Marine > Intertidal zone >...
ATAGAAGCATTGAAAGAGTATAATAAACCCCACCCGTTATCAAGTGTTATTGCATTTGAGGAGACCAAAAAATATTTGTCTGAAGAGAAATACGATATAAAACTCGAAAACCTTCTAATGGATGAAATAGAAAAGGTTTCAATTGACTTAAAGCAAAATTTTTGGAAACTTACTAATGAACACAATGTCGAGGAAAAACTTTCTTATTGTGTAGAAAAATTACAAACTCTTATGAGGATAAATTCGCTCATTGGATATTTTGGTGCTGATAGACATAAATATCTTTTAAAAAAGATTGCAGAACAATTTATAGTAGATGGCAATAGAGGTACTATACATTATGCAGATTATTTCCCACCTCTCTTTTTCTTATATGTTTTAGGTATTTCTGCATTAGTTAAAGAGAAATACAGGAGTCTTGCAACTATTTTATTAAAAACGAGATTAAAAGCTCGAGAAACCAAGCCTTTAATAACAGAAATTTATATAGATAACGATTTAAATAGGTTTATAGAACATTTTTTTAAGGAGAAATATCGCAGACACCATACACCAGCAAATAATTATATCTTTGATTCTTTAAAAGATGTCTTCAAGCAAATAATATCAAGAGAGAGTGAATATGAGTGTATCTTCGATCTTTTTGAATATATTTTTGCATTATCTTATTTGTGGTTTACTGTGGATGACATTGATAATAATTCTTCAGTCTGGGCGCCCTATGGTAGATTTGTTTGGCGCTATAGCGATGATTATAAAACTTCTTGTATTGGTGATTTCGTAAAAGAAGGGGAAAGCAAAGGAAATAATTGGGAATTCTTAAAAGCTGGCTTTTTTAATGGTTCGATTGAAGATTTCAAACGATATAATAAAAAATATAAGGAATTTTTATCAAAAATAAGAATTGGTTTTTGAATGAGGATCTAAATAATGAATGAAATTTCATACAAGGGAGTATTAGATAAAGCACAGTATATGATTGTTACAGTTTTTGCTTTTGTGAATTATGTTATAGCTAAATATAGATTTGATTGGTGTGCCAGGGTGATCGAATTTCGCCAGGAGTCAAAATCACCAAATGAATTCAAGGGGGGAATAATATGATAAATGAACAATTAATTGAACTTTTAGATCGCAAATATGATTTCTTAATGAAAGTTCCTGATACAGAATTTGTCCTAGAATTGGCTGCATTCATGGATTTTATTAAAACTTATGAACCTATCTGTCATTTTACTGAAAAGATCTATAAGGATTTTGAGCAAAAAGCACAAGATTACAAAGCGAAACTGGATAAGGAGCAGGAGAAGGCGGTTGAAATTAAAAACTTAATAATAACAAAATATCCAGATCTCGATGATAGCAAGATGGAATATCCTGGTCCAGAGAGGGTTAGCACTGAATATAGAAGCTCATTCGCTGCATTTGATGACATTGTGAATAACGTTGAGAGAGTAGAAAGTTTTCCAATGGCGCCCGACCTACTTGATGACGCAAGTGATGTTGGTAAACTTATATCAATTATCCATACAAAGATCGATGAGTACGAAACCAAAGATGAGAAAGGGAATAAAACAAAAGAAATTGATGAGCAAATATGGATAGAACACAAAAATCTGCAGGAACATCACGAGCACACCCAATTAGATTGGATTAACTATTGTCGTGTTTCCCCTGGGAGTACACTTATAGAATTCTCTAATATGTGCAAAGAAATTAATCCTGAACCCAAAAATTATTCATCAATGGAAGATTTTTTTGAAAAATGGGCTAGCATAGACGATTTGGAATCTCATTGGCATTACGGTTCACGGGTTCGTGATGCAGTGTATGGATTAGTATCAAAGTATGATAACTATAGAAGCAGTAGTTTTTCTGAAGAAAGAATACAAGAGTGGATTAGTAAACTAAAGGAGGGCATTACACGAATTTATGAATACTTGAGAGTAGAAATAGGGCTTAAACTATTACCATCTCAATTGATACACAGGTATAAACTCAGATCTCAGTGGTATAATAAAGAATATTTGTGGAGTTTGAATGGTTCGGATAAGAAGGGTAAAAAGAAAAGGACAGAACATATACTTACTCAGGATTTGGCAAAATATCTTTTTGACCAGGGTATAACAGTTTTTTATCGTCTCAAAGCAGGGCAACATGAATTTGACCTTCTTGAAGATGCAAAAAGCCCAATATTTGTGGAGGTAAAAATCTGTAAGGATAGTGGTTCCAAGAATAGACTAATTCAAGGAATTGCCGAACTCCATGCTTATTTGAACAACGTTAAATCTCTTAGAAGAATCAAGAATGCGTATTATGTGATATTCCGTCTTGCTGGACCTATATACGAATTTCCTGAAATGATACCTACAAACCAGTTTTCAATTTATCCAATTCTGATCGATATTGGGGAAAGCAAAGTAAGTGGCAGCCGACAGCCAAAACCTATAATAATTAAGCGTGAAGAAATTTTTGCTAAGATATGAATAAAAAATTTGAACAAACGAAAACCAGAAAAATCCCGAAAGAGTGGGAAGTCGCGAAATTAGGAGATAAAAATATAGTTGATTTAATTATGGGACAATCGCCACCATCCTCAACATATAACAAAAAGGCTGAAGGCTTACCATTTTTACAAGGAAAAGCAGAATTTGGCAAAATTTACCCTTCGCCTTTGATATATTGTTCTCGCCCCCTAAAAATCGCTGAGAAAAATGATTTATTACTTTCAGTTAGAGCACCGGTAGGAGATGTTAATATCACTCCGTTTAAAAGTTGCATTGGAAGAGGTCTAACTGCCATTAGACCAAAGAGTAATAGACTTCACTATCTGTATCTATTCTACTATTTAGTATTCAATAAAAGAATTTTTCAATCTCTTGCCACTGGTTCTACTTTCAAAGCTATACGAAAAAATGAGATTGAAAATTATTCTATTCCTCTCCCCTCCCTCCCTGAACAAAAGAAGATTGCGGATATATTGGGGACGGTGGATGAGACAATTCAGAAGGTAGATGAGGCGATTGGGAAGACTGAAAGGTTGAAAAAAGGACTTATGCAAAACCTCCTCACAAAGGGAATTGGTCATAAGGAATTTAAGAATACGGATATTGGAAGGATACCGAAGGAGTGGGAAGTGGTTAAAGTTATTGATTTATTTAAAGTTGAAACAGGAACTACACCATCAACGAAGAAAAAGGAGTATTGGGATGGAGGTTTGATAAACTGGTTTACGCCAACTGATTTAAGTAAATTAGAAGAAGATATTTACATAGAAGGGAGCGAAAGAAAAATAACTGAGGAAGCTATTAAAGAAGTATCAATAACAAAATTGCAAAAAGGATCTTTAATACTTTCAACAAGGGCACCTGTCGGGTATATAGCTATTCTTAAAGAGAGTGCTACATTTAATCAAGGTTGTAAAGGTCTTATCCCTAAAGACATTAATTTTACAAATTCTGAATTTTATTGTTATTATTTGCAAAATAAAAAATATAAACTTCAAATGGAAAGTGCAGGTAGTACATTTAAAGAATTATCTAAAGAAAGAATTGAAAACTTCAAAATACCATATATCTCTATATTGGAACAAAAGAATATTTCGGAGATTCTTAACAAAGTAAACAAAAGAATAGAATTATTAAAAATGAATAAACAGAAATTTGAACGAATAAAAAAGGGATTGATGAATGATTTGTTGACGGGAAGGAAAAGAGTTAAAGTATGAAGATTAGTAGACAGTATACTGTAGGCGGTAGACAGTAGACAGGAAGGGAAAATAAGTAGGCAGCATACTGTAGACAGTAGGCAGGAAAGGAAGGATAAGAGATGATAGAGAAATTTGTTAAAGGGAAAGTTTATATTTTTATTGATGCTTCTAATATTTATTATTCTCAAAATGAATTAGGTTGGAAAATAGACTTTAAGAGATTAAAAGAATATTTTGAAAAGCATACTGAACTTATCAAAATATATTACTATACAGCATATAACCCAGATTACCCCAAACAACGCAAATTTTTGGATTTTCTGGAAATCATAGGGTATACAGTCAGGAAAAAGAAAATAAAATTTATAAGGGACGAAGATATTAAAAGTGGAGGTTTTCATAAAGGAAATCTTGATGTTGAACTAACCATTGATGTAGTTCATAATCGTGATAATTTTCAAACCTTTATCCTCTTCTCGGGAGATAGTGATTTTGAGGCATTGATAAAATATATGAAAAGATATAAGAAGAATTGTATAGTAGTTTCAACAAAGAATCATATATCCTTAGAACTTGTAAAACAGGCTAAATTTATTAATATTAAAAAATTACGTGGTGAGATTGAAAAAAAGAATAAAAAAATTCCCTCTGACATAGTCAGAGGGATGTTTGGTTCTGTTCTATCATAATAGAACAATAATAATATAATATTAAAAATTACTTTGTCAAGGGGGAAATATGAGTAGACAGAGGGAAGAAGGTAGGTAGCATACTGTAAACAGTAAAGAGGGAGAAGAGAGTAGACAGCATATAGTAGACGGTAGATGGTAGATAGGAAGGAGAAATAAGTAGGTGGCGAACGGTAGACAGTAGGTAGGGGGTATTTTGAGAGAAAAAATAAGAGAAAGAAAGAAAGCAACGAGGTTTGAAGATTTAGATGTCTGGAAAAAAGCTCATAAACTGGTATTGAATATTTATAGCATTACAAAAGATTATCCAGCCGAAGAAAAATTTGGCTTAATATCGCAGATGAGACGGGCTGCAATTTCTATACCTGCAAATATTGCAGAAGGATTCAAGAAAAGGGGTATTAAAGATAAAGCGAATTTCTATAATATTGCTCAGGGTTCGCTTGAAGAATTAAGATACTACTTGATTTTATCAAAGGACCTTGGATACTACGAGCAAGTGGAAAATTTACTTGATTTAACTGAAACAGTAGGGAGAATGCTCCATGGTCTCATTAAGAGCCTTCAATAATCTCAATCTACTACATACTACCTACTACCTACTACATGCAACCTACTACCTACTGTCTACAACCTACCGTCTACAGTCTAACCATGTTTACTGAAAAAACTCTTGTTGAAAACTACATAGTTGAAGAACTTATAGGAATTGGTTGGGAGTATGTCCCTTCTGAAGAACTTGAGCGGGAGAGTTTTGAAGAACCATTTCTTATCTCTAACCTTCTTCGGGCAGTTAAAAAGATTAATTCAATATCAAGCCTTACTCAGGAAGATATAAATAGGGCTTTGACAGAACTTAAACTGATTCCTACAGGCATAGAAGGTTCAAAGAAGATTCTTCAATATTATAAACATGGAATACCGGTTAAACTGGAAAAAGAGGGGGTCGTTGAAAGAATAAAACTCTTTGATTATGAAAATATTAAAAATAATGAATTTATCGTAAGTAGACAAGTTCAATATCAAGGAAAAGATAAGATTAGAACTGATGTCATGCTTTATATCAACGGTATCCCTCTCGTTAATATTGAGTGTAAGAACCCTACGAGTGTCTCTGAATCATGGTCTGATGCTTATAGGCAGATAAAGGATTATGAAACATTAGTTCCTGAACTTTATAAATATACACAGATTGGTGTTGCAGTTGAGGCTATAGCAAAGTATTTTCCAATCGTTCCATGGCAGGAAAATGTAAAATTTTATGAGTGGAAAGAGGAAGACAAGGAATCTATTGACTCAACTATAATTATGTTTTCAAGGGATAAACTGCTTGATATTTTGAGAAATTTCCTCTTTTTCAGAATTGAGATGGGAAATGCTACAAAGGTTATCACAAGATATATGCAGTACCGAGCTGCTAATAAGATGGTGAAGAGAGTAATCAAAAATCTTAAAGGGGAAGATGATAAAGATACGGGTCTTATCTGGCACTGGCAGGGAAGCGGAAAGACTCTGACTATGATATTTGCTGCTATTAAGTTATTCTATTCCAAAGTTCTTGAAAACCCAACGATATTCTTTATTCTCGACAGAATCGACCTCAAAGACCAGCTCTATACTGAGTTTAATGCTTTGGATACTATAAAGCCTGAAAAGATTGAAACCGCCTTAAAATTAAAAGAGATGTTAAAGAGCAACGATTACATGGGGAAAAGAGGTATTTTTATTACTTTGATTCACAAGTTCAAACCAGAGGATTTCCAGGCCATTCAAAAACATATTGAAACAAAATCCAGAGATTCAGAGACCATTATGAATAGAAGGAATGTTGTTGCTTTTATAGATGAAGCGCACAGGACTCAATATGGACTTCTCGCTGCACAGATGAAATCGATCCTTAAGAGTGCCTTTTTCTTTGCACTAACCGGAACGCCTATATCAAAGATCGATAGAAATACATACCTACAGTTTAGCTATCCACCTCTGGAAACTCATCTTGATAGATATTTCATTACGGATTCCATACGAGATGGATTTACTGTCAAGATAGTTTATCAACCGAGGCTTGAAAAATCTCATCTTAAGGAGAAGATGTTTGAAGCATTTATTGAGACAGAATTTGAGGAACTTCCCGAAATCGAAAGGGAAATAGTTGAAGAAGAATTAAAGAAGAGACTTACTACAATAAAATTATATCTTGAAAATCCTAAAAGGATAGAATTTATAGCAAAGGATATTGCAAATCACTTTATGAAAAATTTTGATGGCAAGTTTAAGGGAATGGTTGTCGCTGCAAGTAGAAATGCTTGCGTAAGATACAAGCGTGCCCTGGATAAATATTTACCAAGAGAATATTCCGAAACTGTAATGACATATAGTAGAGAAGACAAAGAACTTATCACCAGTTATGTGAGAGAGGCAAAAGCGTTTTATGAAGGAAAGGATTATGACACTATTAAAAAGGAGACTATTGATAATTTTAAGTTCGAAGAATATCCTAAAATTCTTATAGTAACTGATATGCTTCTCACAGGGTTTGATGCTCCAATACTTCAGGTAATGTATCTTGATAAGCCTCTAAAGGAACACCGCCTGCTCCAGGCGGTTGCTCGAACGAATAGACCATATCGAGATATTAAAGAAGCAGGAATTATAATTGACTATGTTGGAGTCCTTAAGGAATTCAAACGAGCTCTTGAGATGTATAACGAAGAAGATTTAAAGGGAGCCCTCTTCAATTATGATAGTGTAAGGAAGGAATTTAGAGAGATCATTGCAGAATTAATAAAACTCCTCTCTGATATACCCCAATCCTTTGAAAGAGAAACACTTCTTAGAGCAGTGGAGGTTCTTACAGGGGATTCGGAAAAAGAGAGGAAGTTTGCTGAAAGGTTCAGGAAGTTGAGGAAAATATTTGAAATCCTTGGACCGTCTGAGATAAAACTTGATTATCTTAATGAATATAAATGGCTAACCGGAATATATAACTATTATTATAAAATGGTGCTCCAAAAGGAAGAGAATGTAGCCTTAATCTCAAAATATTATAGCAAAACTGTAGAATATGTGCATAAGACAACAGAGATAGAAGGGATTGAAGAGGGCCTACCTATAATGGAGATTGATGATGAATATATGCAAAAGATTGAAGAAAAAGTAGAAAATAAAAAAGAGAGGGCAGCAAATATTCTCTTTGCTCTTAATAAACTCGTTTTAGTTGATAAACAAAGGAATCCCATCTATGAATCTCTTGTGGAAAGGGTTGAAAGGCTTATGGAGATGTGGCAAGAGAGGGTAAAAGATTACGAGAGGATATATCAAGAAGAAACTGAGATTATGAAAGATATGAACTCCCTCACAGTCAGACAAAAAGAACTTCATTTTGATGATATGGAATATGCTATGCTTCTGAGCGTGGAACGGAGTACCGGGGAAGCAGAGAAAATAGAAAGGGATATAAAAGAATTATCACTTCAATTAAGGAAATCTATGTTCCCAGGATGGATAAATCAGACAACCGTAAGAAAGCAAGTTAAAAGGGAACTAAGAAGGTATACAAGAAGGTTAAAAACAAAGTATAACCTTTCTATGGAAGAGATGAATAATCTTTTCGAAAGGCTTGTAAAGAATGTTGAAAACTATAGTGCCTGAAATTTCGAATTACAGAGTGTCCTATAGGAAAGTGAAATATCCGAGGATTGAATTCACAACCGGTGAACTTGTACTTATTCTGCCTTATGGGACCAAGCCTGAAGAAATTTACGAAAAACACAGTAAGTGGATTGAGAAAAAAAGGGCATTCATAAATGAATGTATAAAGGAAGCAGAGGGAAAGGAACTTGCAGAAAGGAAAAACGGAGATTTTAGACAATTAGTTCAAGATTTTATAAGAGAGATATCAAAGGGCTTAAATGTAAAAGCAAATAAAATCTTCTTCAGGAAGATGAAAACCAAGTGGGCAAGCTTAAGTGGTAGGAATAACATAACAGCGAACACCCTTATGAAATTTCTACCTGAGGATATGATTGAATATATAACTTTTCACGAACTCGCTCATCTTATTGAAAGAAGGCATAATAAAAAGTTCTGGAAAATAATTGAGTCTCGATATCAAAATCACAACCACTACGAAAAATCATTGTTTGGTTATTGGGTAAAGATACAGCAGTTATCTAAATAACATGATGTGAAATATGGAATATGAAAGATATGAAATTGATATTTTTTTAATAGTTTTTAAATGGTGGGTTTGAATATAAGATATTTTATCTATTGCGATGAAAGTGGCGAATCGAGTTTCTCAGATGAATCCATTTTTAAGCATTTTTCTATCTGTACATCGTATAGCAAGTCCGAATGACTTATGAAAAATGACATTTATTATAGTAATAATATATGATATACCGTGTAGGAATAAAAGGATTGAAAAGAGTTGGCTGCAGGAAAGAAAAAAGAGTTACAATAAAAGCCTTTCGGCTAAAAATCCCTCTGGTTTTAGATATTCTATCTCTTTTATCACTAACTCTACTAATGCAAAATTCGGGTCATCTGGGGTCTCCCAGTATTCATTGAAAAATGGGATGTTATCAGCCAGAAGCTTTTTTGTCTCTTTATCTTCAATAATATTCGCTAAACCTGCTCCCCTAATGTATCCACTACTCTCACCCTTCTTAAACATTAAACAGAATTCTATATTCGCATTTCCCTTTATCTGCTTTATCTTTGCACTATTTGCGCCAGTAGTAACCCAGAACCTATCATTAAAATATATCAGTGTAACCGGTCTCACTCTTGGTTTATCTCCTTCACCGGTTGCAAGGAAAACAATTTGTTCCTTTTTGAAATGACCCCACACTTCCTTTTTTAATTTTGCCAATTTTTCATCCATGTCATCTCCTCCTTTTGTAAAACTGCTTTTACTCGGACGTTATACTTTATATAAGTTATATCCCTATCTTCTTCTATATATCTCTCCTTAATCACCCCAGATTTTTTTTAAGTGCTCTGAAGAAAATTTAGGTGTTACCAAACTGACTATAACCATCAAAATAAGACCTACAATAATTCCGGGAATAAAACCGTGAATCCCGAAAGGCTTACCAAGAATCATCCAGATAAGGGCTATCATGCATCCACCCACCATTGAAAAAATACAGCCCATTCTCGTTGCTCCCTTCCAGTAAATTCCAAAAAGAATTGGCCAGAGCGTAGTTGAAGCAATTACAGCCCATGCAAATGCAGTCAAAGTCAGTACTAACCCTGGGGGTTTAAATGCAATAAGGAGAGAGATAAAGCCAATTATAGCACTTGCTATTTTCCCGTAACGAAGGCTCTTATCCCTTGTCAACTCTTTACCTAATCCACTACGAGTAATATCTTCCATCACTGAACTTGAAAGAATAATCAAGACCGAAGCAAAAGTAGACATACCAGCGGCAACCACCCCAGCCAGGACTATTGCGGAACCGAATGGGGAGAGAACCATTTTTGCTAAAGTTGGTATTGCGAGGTCCGGGGTACTTAGATTTGGTATGAGGGTACGCGCAATTGCCCCATTGAAATACGGAAGGAGTGCCAGACAGGTACCAACCGTAGCGACAACGGTTCCAATTCTCAAAACCTTTAAATCCTTAATAGAGTAGAACCGAATAACCAACTGGGGCATCCCCCAGACACCAAAACTTACTATTAAAGCATAGGATATCAATCCTGGCCACCCCCATACACCCGGTGTCTCTACCAATCCTGGATTGATTGCGAGAAGTGCCTGATTTGCCACGGTAATTCCTCCTACTGCCTTAAGAGAAAATATCGTAAGAAGAATCAATCCAATGCCCATTATCCAGGCCTGAATAAAACTCGTCCAGACCACAGCAAGATATCCACCAATAGAAACATAGAAAAGAATTATAACACAGGATAAGAGAACACCATAAGAATATGGAATTTCCATCAATGCTTCAAATATATGGCCCATACCCTTTAAGATACTAACATTATATACAATCATAAATAAGACAATTATAATAGCAGAAAACATCAGGGCAAAACGTGACTTATACCTTTTCCCGAGAAAGCCCGGTATGGTCATTGTATTAAGTCGCTGTGTGAATTTCCTGATCCTCGGTCCAAGGACAATCCAGCAGACTGTGGTTCCCAGGAGTACGTTTATCGCCCCAATCCAGAGCGTGGACATCCCAAACATATAGCCAAAACCACCACCACCTATGATGACAACAGAACTGAAATAGGCTGCCACAAAGGACAATGCTGTTACCCATGAGCCAATCTGTCTACCGCCTATATAAAAATCCTCAACGCTTTTAGTTTTTCGACTGGTTATCAACCCAACAAAAATTAGAATGGCAAGATAGACAATAAGAACTATCGAATAGATAAATGCTTTATTCATTGGTATCTTCATCAACTTTAAAAATCCATACTGCCCAGATAATACTGAATATGACACACACAAGCGCTACAATCCAGGCTGAAAAAGTTAACCACGGTGTATGAAATGGTCCCATATTACCTCCTTTTAACAAAAGACCCTTGATAGAAGGAAACATTAATCCTACCAGGTTAAAGGTTCAATTAAAATTTATGTTAATATTATAAAAGAAAAAAAATTATCTGTAAAGGGTAAAATTTTACTGTGGTAGATAAAAAGGCATCTCGGCAGCACCTAAACTCTGATACTATTCCGCAATCCTTCAAAATATATGGGTAAATGAAAGGTAAGAGGATTTGCACTTGGTATGATAAGGATTTATCGCATTCTCCCAATATCCTTCCGGCTTCTGACTGGAGAATATCTTCCTTACTATCTTTGATGTGGGAATCGAAAGCCTCGCAGCTTGCATGAGAGGATCATCTTCTCCTCTACCTAACAGGTCTCTAAGTGTAAAATAGCGAACCGAAGGGTTACTTTCTTCCGTAAGCCATCTAATAAGACTCCCTTTGCAATTATCGGTCATTTGGGGTAGAATGAAATCTAATTTTTATCTCTTTTAAATACGCATTAATTGATACATCGCTAAAAACATAATCATCCACATTTTTTGCAGCATCTTGGTATTTGAGAATAAACTCCTCCGGATGGACTATACATTCCACTATATCTTCCAGGGAATAGAATGCATCCATAGTCTCTATCATTCTCGCCCCAGTATAGTGAAGGACGGGTAGTATACCCTTCTCATCTATAGCGACTTCTTTATATATCTTCAGGCTCTCATCATAACTCTTCCCAACAAGAGAAAGCAACAATCTTGTTTCAAGGTCTCTAAAAATCCTTTCTTCATTACTTTTGTAATCCATTATTTTCTTTTCCAATTTTTCAGAAAGATTTTTATCCGGTAATTTTGATATCCCAAATATATCCAATCCAGGATAACAATAATAATTTGCCAACCCCTCTGAAAGAAGATGTAGGATAAATTGAATGAAAATACTGAAACTGTTTTTCTCAGCCATTATCTTCGCGATTATTGTGTTTTTCTCCAGATGGTGCGAGATTCCAACGTGATGTAACTCGTGAGTTAATTTACCTCTAAAAATCTGCGGTTCTAAAGTGAAAATAATGCTTATTCCCATCTCGTCTTTATAGTGAAAGCTCCTGTTATATCCATCCACTGTAGTGTGCATTTTAAAATCCAGAGGAGTATTGGGAGGTAGGTATTTTAGTACTTCATTCTCCACATCGTAAAGATTCATATCCTTAATTCCTCTAAGGGTTCTTTTCATTTTATCCAGATTTTCATATGCGGTTAAGAATCCCTGTCTTAAACCCTCTAACAGATAATTTTCTTCATTCTCGTTTAAATTAATAAGAGTCCTTGCAATCCTACCTTCATCCATACCCTCTTTCTTCCCATAAAACCCTATAAGAAAATCATTTTTTTCTTTGAATCTATTGAAATCCTCATTGGTGATTGCAATCTTTTTCTTTATTTTATCCAGTATTTCGAGAATTACGAAAGCACCCTGGGTTTCAAGCTCTATCATCCCTTCTCCTTAAGTATTATGATAATGTTCATAAAGAATAAGGTAGTTAAGGAAGTGGTTCTGTCAACAGGAAACTTACCACACTTAGTGAAAATTGAAGTAAATGATGGTACAGTTCTCGATCACCCCCTATTTAACTAATGCCCTTTGCATGAGATTAAATGGAACAGGCATCAGCTATACCATCTTGACAAAAATTCTATCTTCTTTAAAGTTTCAATGTATATTATTAATTTGGTAATAAGGAGAGGAAATGCTTGAATTGATAAGGAAGAAACGGGATGGCAAAAAATTCACGAGACCCGATATAAAAAAATTTATAACCGGGGTAAAAAATGGAGAAATACCAGATTACCAGATCAGTGCACTGCTTATGGCAATATACTACAAAGGCATGGACCTTGAAGAAACCACTCAATTGACCTCTTTGATGATAGAAACGGGCCTTATATTCGATTTAAAGGATGTACCGGGTTGTAAGGTAGACAAACATTCAACTGGGGGTGTTGGAGATAAGATAAGCCTTGTATTAGCTCCCCTTGCAGCAGAGATGGGAATAATAGTTCCTATGATATCGGGAAGAGGTCTAGGCCATACAGGAGGAACGATCGATAAACTGGAATCAATACCAGGTTACAGGGCAGAGCTCGAATTCTCTGAATTCAAGAGGATATTACAGGAAACAGGATGCTCCATTATTTCACAAACTGAAGATATAGCACCTGTAGATAAAAAGTTGTACGCTCTTCGAGACGTTACTGCTACTGTCGAATCAATACCCCTGATAACATCGAGTATCTTATGTAAAAAACTCTCAGAAGACCTGGATGGATTGGTAATAGACTTAAAGGTTGGCAAGGGTGCTTTTATGAAGGAACTCGATTCGGCTAAAAGGTTAGGTGAACGGATGAAAAAGGTAGGGGAAAAACTCGGAACAGAAATAAGAATCGTCTTTACCGACCAATCGTCCCCACTTGGGAAAATGATAGGAAATGCCCCCGAGGTCATTGAAGCCATTAATATTCTTAAGGGAAGCTCTATAAAAGATACAGTAGAGGTAACCCTCGCCCTGGTTGAAGAGATGTGCAAAATAGCAAAAATAAAGGGTAATGTAGAAGAAATCCTAAAAAGTAAAAGGGCATATGCACGATTTGAAAGGATGGTAGAGCTTCAGGGCGGTGATATATCCAAACTTTCCACATATTCTAACCCCTATGAAGTAAAAAGTGAAAATGCTGGAATAGTGGAATCCATAGACGCCTATAAGATCGGTATCGCCTCTTTATATACGGGTGCCGGGAAACAACAAAAAGATGAAAAAGTGGATGTGAAAGCTGGTATAGAAATACTTAAAAAAGAGGGGGAAGAGGTAGGAAAGGGAGAAACAATAGCACTGGTCTATACAAAAGACCCATATGAACCGGTTAGGAATATGGTTCTATCTGCATACAGGGTAGGGAATAAAGAAACCACGCCAGGAAGTAGAATCATAGAGCGATGGTAAATGAATAAATTCGTTGTAATAATCCCTGGTTCAAGTTCAAGGGCAATCACAAGAGAAAGAGTCAGTTACGCAGAATCATTCCTCAAAAATAGAAAAGGGTTCACAGTCATATTTTCCGGTACTAAAAATGAGGTAGAATGGATGAAGGAATTTTCTTCCCTTCCCGGGGTCGTCGAAGATCACTCAAGCACCACCTATGATAACTTTCTGAATTCAAAAAAACTCATTCCCAAAGTAGAAAAAATATGGATTGTTACTGATAGCTCTCACTTTCTTCGTGCTAGATACCTGGCAAAAAAAATCTTTAGAAATGTCCCATTTACCATATTGGTAAAAAAAATGCCCTTTCCATATCATATAAGGAAAATCTATTATGAAACAACGAGGTTCATCCATAATGTCTTCCTTTGATGATTACGAAATAATACAACATACCGCTGATATCGGGATAAAAGTAAAAGGCAGGACATTTCCAAAAGCTATCGAGAAATCGATACTCGCAATGTCAGATTTAATGTTGGGTAATATGAAAATAGGCAGCAGCGAAGAAAAAGAATTTATAATCGAGGAGAATGACCTGGAGATAGCTCTGGTTAGTATCTTGGAAGAAGTTCTATATATCTTTGAACACCATAAGTTTGGAGTATCTTTTTGCTCGGTTAATATAAAAGGAGCGCATTATGACCCTGGCGAGATTACAGATGGGACGGAAATCAAAGCTGTCACCTATCATCAGTTAAAAATAAAAAGAAACCCTGATAACTGGATAGTAAGCGTAATCTTTGATATTTAATACTTGACAAATCATAAGATAGTCTTTATCATATAAAAAATAGGAGGTATAATGAAACGCCTTCAAATGTTAGATATATTTATCATATTTTTCTTAGCAATTACTCTTAACCTTTACGCCCAAGTCAATGGAAGAGAATCTTATATTGATATTCCAAGAGCCCATTTTTCCGAAGGATTATTTCTGAATATAGATGGAAGTTATCCCATTGGGTCCGAAGACGAAGTTAAAACCGATATAAATGGTGGGATGGAAATCTCCATAAACCAATTTAACGCAGTTCTTAACTGGTATAGTGGCACTGATTTTGCCCTTAATCTTTCCTATCTGATATTAAAACAAGCAGGCACGGTACCTAGCCTTTCCTTAGGAATAGACAACCTTACTTACAGGAAATTCATATCTCCAGTCGGCCATGGCCATGATTCTACTTTTTCTGATGAAGAATACATCCCAAGGCCCCCAGAGGTAGCATCTGCTTACCTTGTTGCTACAGAGACATTTAATGATTATTTTGAAATCACCATCGGAGTGGGACGAGGCAGATTCATCGGTTATGGACCCAGAAGTCACCTGCTCAATTTTGATGTCTTCCTCGATGAAAAACATGAGGATTACGTGTTTGGTTTATTTGGAGGCGCAAAGTTCTCTGTACCTAGGGGAGCAGCTTTTATCATTGAAACAGATGGACGCGATGCGAATATTGGGATACAGTATCAAACAGGAATGTTCAAAGGCACTCTTGGACTTAATAAATTAGAACTCTTTACTTCCGAGGAAGGATCAGGTCTTGCTCCAAGAGTCAGTGCTAGTTTATCCGTGCAAGGAATGTCATTTGAGAAACCTAAGCCTGGTCAGGTAAACATTCTTCTTGCTGACGAAGACACTGGAGAACCTATTCCAGGAGCCCTGATATGCGGAAATGGAAAGAAAATTAAGGTTGAGATTCCTTACTCAGGTAAAAAAACAGTCACTCTTGACGCCGGTGTTTATTTATTTATTCTAAATTCATCAGGGTATAAAGAGCGACAGGCAAAGGTTCCCATTAGGCCAAATCAGGTATTAAATCTTAATGTTAAGTTACGTAAAAAACTTACACCTAACATGGTATCATCAATTGAATTAACTCAAAAAGCTTCTACGAATTATAAGAATGGTAATCTCAAGGATGCCCAAAAGGAATTCTCAACTGCCCTCAAGTTATATCCGGAGAATGAAAAAGCTAAGAAGGGACTAAATTTAGTCGAAAATGCGATTCAGGATACTATCGGAACATTGAAGATAAAAGCAATGTCACTTGAATCTACGGATCTAAGAGGGGCAATTGCATTATGGCAGGAAGTCCTCGACTGGACATACAGCGAAGAGGTAAATAAGCACTTACAGGTATTAAATAGCCGATTAACAGGTCCTCAAAAGAAACCAAAAACAACCACGAAAGCAAAAACAACGGAAAAGAAGCCTTCCCTTAGTAAAGCTGAGATATCCAATCTTTACAAGAAAGGGATAAAAGCATATATACAGGGTAATTATAAAGAAGCTACCAGGTACTTCCGAAGTATACTCAGGGTAGATCCTAATCACAAGGGAGCAAAGAGATACCTGAAAAAGGCGACTGAAAAACTCTAAATGTTATACAGGGATGCCGGGGTTAATATAAACAAAGCAGCTAAGGCTCTGGCGGGATTCAAATCAAGAATTCTGGAAACACATAATAAGTCAGTATTGACAGCCCCGGGTTATTTTGGAGCAGCATATCAAATACCAAAAGGGTATAAAAACCCTGTTTTGATTAGCAGTATCGATGGTGTAGGGACCAAAATATTAATAGCCATAAAAGCAGGCAAGTTTGAAGGACTGGGAGAGGATATTGTAAACCACTGTGTCAACGATATCCTTACAATGGGAGCAAAACCCTTATATGTTATGGACTACTTTGCCTGTGGTAAATTGAAAAATGAAGTAATCACACCCATTATCAAAGGAATAACCAAAGCATGCAAAGAAAATGATTGTGCCCTTATTGGTGGAGAAACGGCTGAAATGCCAGGTATGTACGAGGAAGAGTTATTTGACCTCGCCGCAGAGATTACAGGGCTCGTAGAAAAAGATAAGATTATTGACGGTCAAAATATAGAAGCAGGGAATAAGGTATATGGTTTTCCATCATCGGGATTTCACACAAACGGCTATTCCTTAATACGATCGGTCCTATTCAATAAATGGAATTTCTCACTGGATAGATATATCCCGGAGGTTGGAGACACCCTTTCTGAGGTACTCTTAAGACCTCATCGATCTTATTACAAAGAACTATTTCCGTACCTTGATTCTATCTCAGGCCTTGCCCATATTACTGGAGGAGGATTCTACCAGAATATACCTCGAACGATTCCCAAAGGATTAACCTGCTATATTGACATAAGAAATTGGGATATCCCCACTATCTTCAGATTCCTTGCCGAAAAAGGCGAAATCCCTGATAGAGAAATGTTTACGGTATTCAATATGGGCATTGGAATGATAGTCATCGCAAGGGAGCTGAATATTGGATTCGAGATAGGTGAAATTAGAAAAGGACAAGAACCGTTAGTCTTAGATGGCATTAAAAATACGAATTTATAACGACAGGAAAAGCATCATTCCCATTATAATCGCTCTACTTTTGGGGATAGCATTCTGGTTTTATGCGAAAACAGATAGTGTAGTAACCACTAAGGCAAAATACCCCGTAGAATTTATCACTCATAAAAACCTTATCTTGATAGAGACTTCTACAGATTCGGTTACATTAAAGATAAAAGGGAAACTCAGGTTACAACAAATGCTACGAACCATTTCTCCGAGAATTAAAGTTTCTTACAATTACCCGGGGGTATTAACCATACCGGTAGAAAAAAACACTTTAATATTCCCTGCCTGGTTGAAAATAAAGGATTTTACAATCATTGAACCCGAAAGTATAAAAGTACATCTGGATTCTATAGCTTTTAAAAAAGTAAAGGTCATACTAAGCAAAGGGCTCGAGAGTGACCCCCAAAAGATTACTATAAAAGGGCCCAAGAGTCTAATTAAGGACATAGACTATTTATCACCTGATTCTATCCCTACCGGCAATATAACGACAATCACAATAGATAATAAACTAATTGAGGTGAAACCTAACAGGGTAAGAATCAAGCGGTGACTATCTTAGGAATCGAGACTTCCTGCGACGAAACAGGAGTCGCCTTACTCAAAGATGGAACCCTATTAACAAATAAAGTATATTCTCAAGAAGTTCATACTAAATTCGGAGGAGTGGTTCCTGAGATTGCATCAAGGGAACATATTCGTAAATTATTGCCAATGATAAATTCAATGCTGGAAGAAATTACTATTCCACTCTCTGATATAGACGCCGTAGCTGCAACCTATGGCCCCGGGCTCCTTTGTTGTCTTCTCTTAGGATTGAACTTTGCAAAGGGACTTTCATTTGCACTCGATATTCCATTTATTGGTGTTAATCATTTAGAAGCACATATATACTCACCCTTCATAAAGGAGGAGGAATTCACCCCTCCATTCCTTTCTCTTCTTGTATCCGGTGGACATACTCAGCTAATCAAGGTGAACGGACTCGGGGACTACGAACTGCTCGGGCACACACTTGATGACGCCTGTGGCGAGGCATTTGACAAAGTTTCAAAACTGATTGGACTTGGATATCCTGGGGGTCCATGGATAGAATCATGGGCAGAGAGGGGTGATGCTCTTGCCTTTGATTTCCCTGTTCCAGATCCGGAGGGCCTTAATTTCTCGTATTCTGGTCTAAAAACAAGTGTTCTCTACACATATCAGAAGCTATCTCAGGAAGAGCGTATCCGTCTGATACCAGACATTGCGGCTTCTTTTCAAAGGGTAGCAATTGAATCGCTAATTTGCAAATTAAAGAGAGCCATAGATAGAACCGGGCTTCACTCCGTGTCAGTAGCAGGTGGAGTATCAGCCAATAAGTTCCTGCGAGAACGCCTGAGAGAACTGGATATTAACTGGGTAGTCCCGGAAGAGCCATTTACAATGGATAATGCTGCAATGATTGCCTTCCTTGGGTATAAGCTCCTTAAAACGGGATCGAGATCAGACCTCATGCTTCGGGCAACTCCCCGACTCACACTGTAATTTCACATTTCTCTTCAATCTAAGCAAATGCACATTAAAAATTAACTTAAATAGTTGACTTCTTTACCTTACCCATTATCATAGCCTTAATATGGAAAGAAATAATTGTGAGAAGACTTCGCTATATCTCCTGCTGGGAGCACTTTTTTTTACCCCTATTTCTGCGTATGTATCAATCCCATTAATGATATTCTCCCTGGTTTTTCTCTTACTCTTCAGAAAGGCTCCTACCTTCAACCTACTGGACAAGCTTCAGTTTGTTCTTCTTGGAACTGTGTTACTCTCTTCTATATTTGCTGTCCATAAAACACATAGTTTTTATGCGGGATCTGCCTTCCTGGCCTATCTTCTCGCCTATTTCCTTGCAAAGGCCCTCTTTAACACGGAAAAAAGATTAGAAAGTGTCTCAAAGGTCCTGGGGACCCTTGTTTTAACTGTGTCAATCATTGGAATTTTCCAATATTTCACCAATTTCTCTCTCGTGATACATGATATACCTGTAGTTGCACCTCCCTCCGGGAGTGAAAGAATAGCTTCTATATGTTACAACACCCTTATACTGGCATCTTTCCTGGCTTTTAGCCTTCCCATAATCATTGCGTTCTTTATAAAA
>Ga0307428_1000704_pt1 | contig 19471 bp, 24 predicted proteins | sample SalMarWE160240MG_FD_202161 | JGI IMG/M metagenome (GOLD analysis project Ga0307428, IMG submission 202161) | Salt marsh sediment microbial communities from the Plum Island Ecosystem LTER, Massachusetts, United States - WE1603-240 | ecosystem: Environmental > Aquatic > Marine > Intertidal zone >...
ACTCCCTCTCGAACACGATAAGCCCTGGACAGGCACATTCCTTTTTCCTGTAAGGCATTGTATCTATCGAGGAAGAGCGGAGAGGTTTCGGCATGGAATTACCCAAGGTGGCCTTGATTGAACATAGTTTTGATCCCCAGAGGATTGAGGATATTCCGGCTGAGATGAGCAGGCAGTTGAGAGTGCTCCGGCTTCAGGACAGGATAAGGCCAGGTGATACCGCGGCCGTTACTGCCGGAAGCAGGGGCGTGAGCGACATCGGCATCATCACCAAAACCATCATTGACGAACTGAAGCGGGTAGGGGCTCGGCCATTCATCTTTCCTTCCATGGGAAGCCATGGAGGAGCAACCGCAGAGGGACAGATCAAGGTTCTCGAGGGATATGGCATTACCGAATCCCAGATGGGGTGTCAAATCCTCAGTACCATGGAGGTTGCCTATCTGGGCGATGCTGAGGATGGCTTCCCCATTTATGTTGATAAGTACGCGATGGAGGCAGACCATATTGTCGTTGTCAACCGGATAAAGCCTCATACCAAATTCGATGGCCCCATCGAGAGCGGCCTCATGAAGATGATGGCTATTGGCATGGGGAATCAGACGGGGGCCCGCTATTACCATCAGGCGGCAGTGAGATTGACCTTTCAGAGGATTCTTGAGACGGTAGGCCGCGAGGTTTTGAGGAAATGCCCGGTACTGTGTGGGGTGGGGATTGTGGAGAACGGCTACGATCAGACCTGCTTGATCAAGGCCCTGCTCCCCGAAGAGATTCCGAAGGGAGAGGAGACATTGCTCGTGATTGCGAAAGAACGGATGGCTCGTCTGCCGTTTCATGATATCGACGTGCTCGTCATTGATGAGATTGGCAAGAATATTTCAGGCACGGGCATGGATATCAATGTCACGGGTCGCAATCGAGACATCCTCGGTGATTATACGACGAGCCCTCGGGTGGGGCGTATCTTTGTGAGGGATCTTACCGGTGAGACCGAGGGCAATGCCTTGGGTATCGGGCTTGCCGACTTTACAGCCACACGAGTTGTGGAGAAGATGGACCGCAGGAAGACCTACATCAATTGTCTTACCGCGGTTAGCCCGGAAAAAGGGGCGATTCCCCTGTATTTTGATACGGACCGAGAGGCCCTTGAGGCCTGTTTCACGAGCATTGGCGATAGAGCCCCGCAACATGTTCGGTTGGTGCATATAAAGAATACATTGCTTCTTTCAAGGCTTTCGGTTTCCCAGGCCTTTGAAGGAGAGATCACCGCGAATGATAATCTGAGGAGACTCAACGAGTGGGAGACCATGGCTCTGGATACTCAAGGGAATATCATAAGCCCTTTTGATTGAGTTTATGAGCCTTTATTCTTTACTGAATGATAAAGCCGGCATATCCCACCACGTAGCTATAGTCACCGCTCACATCTCCGGATGTCGCATACTGGATGAGACGGGCCTTTGTTGCACCCATCTCTTTTGCTGCGACGAGGGTTATCGTCGTCGGCACCACCCCGCACATGGTGATGTTATTCCTGGTGACGGTATCCAGAAGGCCTGGCGGGTCCATAGAGAGGATCCTGTCGATTGCCAGTTGGTCCTTTTGCTTGGCGCTTTGCTGAGATTCATAGTGGCTCATATCCGTACTGGCGATAAGCACTACGGGTTTTCCGTATCTCTTGATGGCCCTGGCAACGGCCATACCTATCTCCTCGCAGATTCTATAGTCGGCCCTGCCCAGCACAAGGGGAACCAAGGCAACGCCAGGCATAACGTATTGGGCAAAGGGCAGCTGTACCTCTATGGAGTGCTCATGGATGTGGGCCTGCGTATCCGACTCGAGATAGCGGGATTCCTCTATCAGAAGGGCGGCCAGTTTTTCATTGATGGGAACCTCACCTCCAGGCATCCGCCATATTCCCTGTGTCATGACTGCATAAGGGGATCCAAGGCCGTGGTGGTTGGGGCCCATGACGATGATGTCTGCGGGAATCTCTGCCACGGAAAAGACTGCGCCGGCCACATCGCCCGAGTATATATACCCCGCATGGGGGGATACAAGGGCCATGACCTTTTCTTTTTTTTGTCCCTCTTTGATCCTGGCTGAGAGCTCCCTTCTCAGGCTCTGCTCATCGCCTGGATAGAATTGGTTGGCTACTGCTGGTTGGCGTATCATGGTAATCACCTCGTTATGTGTTATCGGTTATTCGCTACTCACGCGTATGTCAGCGGTTACATCTTATAGCCGTTTTCATGAGACCAGTGCCAGCCTCTCAGGAGTTCAATGCCTATGGTTACGATCTCACAGTTTATTTCATCTCAGAAAACCACGTCCTCTGGGCGTGGATTCTATATTTGTCAAGAGCAACATATGGCCTTAGGTACCTGATCCTTAGGGTCTCGCAAGCGAAATCCATGATTTGAAATCTGAGAGGCCGTGCTCCCGTACAGATCCCTGCTCCTAGGTCCGTGATATGCGAGGGAAAGACTCACTTCGTATCGTGGTTCACCCCGTCTTTCCCTCTTCAATCCTTTCTGGGAAAGGGCTGCGGTCTCTCCAATTATTGTGGATATTTCCGGCAACAGCCCGGGCATGAATCGAAGGCAGCTCTGAAAGAGAAGCATGGTCGGCACCACTCCCAACAGGAACGAGGCCACCGGCCCTATTTCGTAAGTCCTGGAGATGGCAACGGCTGTGAGTGCAGCGCAAGGAATACCCCACACGATCAGACGATACGAGAGCCTCCGGCCCTCGTAAAAATATCGGATCAATGCAAATACCTGGCTCACCGCACCAAAGACCAGGCACACCATGAGAACGGTAAGGATTACCTCCAGGGAAAGCAAAAGGAAGTTTTCTGACCGGAGCTGCTCAATCGCGCTGATGTCAACAATATGGCGAGCTACGAATCGTTTCCCTATAGGGGTTTCAAGGTAAAGCATCCAGAAGATATTCACGAGATAGAGAACGCCGGTATACAGGGCTACCGTTGCCCCAGAGGCCAAGGCAAGGGCTACGGACTTACTCCACAACAGGCGGAGCCATTCAAATACAGCGTTTTTCATGTGCCTTCCTTTTCGGCCAACAGATCAGGCTTTTCATTTTGCGATGTATGCTCGAAGTTTTGTGTGTACACGCCGCCACCAGAGACCTCAACGGTGGCATTGATTGCCTCGTAGCCGTCGGCATCAACCTTCAGACTCCATTTGCCATCTTTAAGATCAGTCAACTCATAGAACCCTGAATCATCTGTCATGGTGCTCTTTGGGGCAAATCCGGTGCACTTTGCGGAGACCTTGGCATCCTTTATGGGCTCGATTGGTTTCTTGCCTTCCCCGGCATGGTCAGTGTCATTGAGGGGATCACAGGTGACCATGCCCTGAATGGTGCCAAACGATGAGGGGACGTAGTCTGTGTGCTCAACTGCCTTTATCACGTCCAGTTTCCTCCTGTCCGGCTCTTCTTCCCGGTACATGCGACAATTTCCCTCGAAGATGCCTCCTTCACCTATCACCACGGTAGGCGCTTGAATGTCTCCAAAGGCCTTTCCTGGCGGATGGATCTCGATTCTTTGATCGGCGATGATGTTGCCGTGAATCTCCCCGCTAATAACGATATGAGAGATATGAATATCGGCCTCAACCGTAGCTCCCTCGCCAACAATAAGGGTTCCAGCGGCTGATATCTCGCCCTTAAAATGACCGTCTATCCTGGCAGTCCCCTTAAATGTCAGCCTTCCCTCGTACTCCGTACCCTTCCCTAAAAAGGCGATCATGGTCTCTGTTTTTTTCATGGTGAAGGACCTCCCGTCAACTCTCATTACCCCTGTTCATCAATCCTTTTGATCCTACATCGAAAGAAGCCCGGCTATCCGTGATTTCCTCTACTTCTTCTCCTTCATTCCTTCCGGTGGATACCATAAAACTATGCGGCCTTAAAGGCCTATTGTTATCTGCGGCTGGTAACAAGGCAAAGGCGTCATAGAACCATCAATTCAAAATGATAAGGCTGTCTGTGAGATATTGGCTCGTTGAACGGTGCAAGCTGACCCTTTTCTCTTTTCAAGGTTACCAAATTAACTTCCAATAATCTCATTGAGGCCTTCGATGACCTGATCCAATTCCTCAGGAGAGACTCCATCAATCTTTTTCCCAATCCGTTCGATTGAAAGTGTTCTGATCTGGCTCATCTTTACCCATGAGCGCTTTGGCAATTCAGCGGAATCTAGCTCAAGAGTAAGAGGAAATCCTGCACGTTGTGGTTGGCTTGTAATCGCCATCGCTATTACAGTGCCTGAGCGTTCGTTGAACACGTCATGGCTAAGAATAAGAACGGGGCGGAAACCAGCCTGTTCACGCCCCCTGACAGGGTTCAAGTCAGCCCACCGAATTTCTCCTCTTAGTATTCGGGCCATTGACCTAACTCCTCAGACATTCCCTCTTCGGCCATCGCCTGCTCAAATGCTGGGTCCAGCTTGGCACATTGCCGAGCCAGCCTGCTTCGTTCCAAACGATCGAGCTTTTCTTCAACTGCTTCCTGGATTGCCTTGCTTCGGTTGGGGAAGATACGGTCTTTGACAAGACGATCGAGACGAGCGAGAGTTTCTTCACCAAGTGTGATTGCGATTTTCGTTGTAGTCATAGCACACCTCCGGTATGATAATATATCATACCAAATCAAAAGTCAAGATCATATGATCAAGGAAAAGGAAGTGCACACAATCTTATAATCTGATGTCCATCCCCTGCTACAAGAAGAAAAGGGGGCACATCGTTTTAGATTTGCATGTTAAGGCTGCTCAACCTGTCAGTGCACCAGACATAGTGAAAAATGGGACCTCCTACATAAGGCAGTAGGGATCACGGTCTTCAAATATGTTCAGACCGCATGAGTAAGTGACAGCGAGACAGCCGCCGCAGACAGGGCGAATGTTACAGGAGCGACATGCATTTGTGCCGTTCCGATAGCGACGCGCGAGTTCTGAGTCATAGATCTCACCGATGCTCTGCTCATGGATGTTGCCAATGAGAGAGGGGAACTTCCGACAGGCGTGGGCCTCCCCGTCTGGTAAAAGGGCAATGAAGTTGAAAGCAGCCCCGCAGCCATACCCGGTACATCCACCGAATAGCGGAAGACCTTTCTGAAAGAGCAATATATTGAATAGATTATCCTTCAAACCCAGGATTGGGTTTCTCTCTGCTGCTTGCCTGTACTCCTCTAGAAAGGCCTTATAGTCGTCGTGTGAGGGGAGTTCGAGGTTCGCGGCCTCTCCGACCATGGAGAGACGATTGAAGGTGAAGGCATCTGTGCGGTCGTGAAGTATGTCCGCCAGGGGCAGGACGTGATCGATGTTATCCTTTGTGAGGGTGAGCATCACCATTGAGGGGACCTCAAGGTCTTGAAGTATCGAGAGAAATTCAATGGTCCGATCGAAATGTCCAGGCCCGCGCATCATATCGTTATGATCAGGCAATCCCTCAAGGCTTACCTGATAGTGAGTAAGTCGCTGGATTTTCAGGAGTTCCTCAATCTGCTCTCGAGGGGATGGATTGCCCAGAATTGCAAGGGCAAATCCCCGCTCTGACGCGGCACGATAAAGCTCGAAAAAGTATGGGTACAGAAGTGGGTTTCCCCCGGTGAAGGTTACCTGTCCACCTACATACCGGCTCCTGCAAAATGAGCGCAGGTCATCGAGCACCCTCAGCCCCTGATCCAGCGTGAGAGGAGATCGTTTGCTGCGGTCGTAACAGTGCTTGCAGTTGAGATCACAGGCCTGCGTTACATGCCATTGAAGCACGAAGACAGGACACGACAGAAAACACTCGTCTGTGTTTTCTCCAACCGGAAAACTGCCGGGATCTCGTCGAATCCCTGATCTAGGAGTAAGCACAATTCCCCGCGCCACAGACCGATCAACAGCCGAATCAACCGCGGCAATAGGCAACCTACCTATTCTCGCCACCTCTTCCGCATCGATACCCTCGACCACCATCTTAAGCACGAGGAGATCCTCGTGAGACGCTGCGTCAACCCTAGGTTCATGGCTATGAGGCTCTCGCCAAACCATGACGAGTTCCTCGCCCGGTTCCGGTTTCAGAGAGGTATTGTCCTCATCACTTCTGATAACCGCAATCAGGTTCTTCCATGAAAGCCTGTGTAAACCTAAGGTTGGATTCACACACAAGCGGTCTACCGCTGGTGGAATCTCAGTATCGCTAATCCTCGCTTCATAGAGAGCCCATTCAAGCTGCGCCAGATCAGGCAAAAACCGGGGCAGGGCAAGGTTTGACAGGTATTCGAGGAGAATATTGGGAAAATCCTTAGGACCCTTATCTGACGGACAGGACGCAACTATCCGGTCCCAGGTATGAGGCTCTACGATTGATCGACATCGAAAATAGATAGTATCAAGTATCTCCATGGCGGAATAATAGATAGGGAACCCCTTTCTCCCATCCTGGGTGGGGGAAAGGGGTCGCTTGTCGGCTCGAGACGTATACAAGATCAGCTGAAAATCAACAACTGGGGACGCTCATTGGATCAGTGGGTCAAACATTGTCACTGTCTCATTTCACTATTATCTGCTTAACGATCTTAGTGCAAACTGCACTAATCTCTTTAGCTTCAGCTACTCTTGCTGGGTTGTTTCTCCTTTTCAGTGCTACCTGCACTGGGCTTATCGCTTCAGCTGCTTTTGCCCGCTGTTTGGCAACTTGTGACCGTAAGCGTAGTGCCCACCAGGAGACTTGCAATCGTGAACCCAGCCAGGATCTTCTTGATATCCTTGAGATCCATGATCCACCTCCTTTTAGCTAATTATCGAAAACCCGTCTTTCCGCCCAGGACAGGAAAGACAGCCTTTAAAAAATATTATCTTTGGCAAATACCCTTGTCAACAGTTTAATAAAGGCTTGGTTTTTTTAGAATGTGTCACATTTTGTAGGTGACTGACTGCACGGATAAAGCGGGTCAACCATAATATACCCACTGGGCTTCCTCAAGGACAGTCTTTGGGAATTTTAAACCTTGGCTATTCCCCCATTTTTGAACTTTGGTTAGCATTCTATCCTTCTCCTTTAAACCTGATGATTATACAGAATATATACATTGTGGTAAATTAAGCCAAAAGATATCTCTAATAATACGTGGACCACCTTAACCAAGAGATGAGTGACGTGTAGCGATATTATACTGCTGAAAAAGCGAACTAATATTGCGTTTCATGAAGACCTTTACACGGTCATTGCGAGGAGCGAAGCGGTTGCGAGGCATAGCCGAAGCAAACTCTGAGAAGGGTGTTCATAAAAGCCACGGTCCATGGTCAAACCTCAGGGCAAAAGAGATTCCTCGCTGCGCTCGGAACAGGCTCCGCAATCTCAACAAGGCTCACAAACTACGCCACGAGATTGCTTCGCTAACGCTCGCAATGACAACTTTTTAATCAAAAGAATTCCTCGATGCTCTGCATCGGGGTTAATAAAAATTCCTTTTGATACCTCGCAGCTCTACTGCGGGGTAGTTCATTGAAACGCTATACGAGGACACGACTGTTGATAAGGCAAAGGCTTTAAAAGCAAATTAGTTCAATATAGTAAGGGCTGTCTTTGGAAAATTGGTTGGTTGAATGGCGCGATCTGATCCCAATTTCTCTAATCCGTCCAAATGTAAATAGTAAAAGTATGATACCCCATTTACTTTCCCACTGGGCAGGCAAGTTCACAGGCACGGCAATATTTAATCACCATTATGGGTTTCCCGTTTTCGTCAATTTCTCCTCCGGGAACTTTGTTGGCTGCGTCCGCATCAAGCTGGGTGATGCAGCTCGGCCGGCGGTATGCTCCGGATGAGAAGGCGTTCTGCGGACATACTTTGTGGCAAAGCACATCGCAGGTTTCACAGGGGGAAAATCCCTCAATCGGCTCGTTAGGCTGTAGATCTCCTTCAATCAAGATGGAACGAAGTCGTATTTGTGAGCCCCATTCTGGATGGAGCAACAGATTGCTTTGGCCGATGATGCCCAGTCCGGCTAACACAGCAGCATCTTTAAGAAATAGGCCACCCCATTCCACATGGTAGGGGAGGGGATGAGCCCTTAGGTCGTGCTCCTTTCGGAGCCATTGTTTTAAAGATTCGGATATCTCCATAAGCCGGCGGTTGCCGTTGGTGTTGCCGCGGTCCCACCAATCCAATCGAGGGTCGTTTTTCGGATGGTATAGACCCAGAACCAGCACGGAACGAGTCCCCGGTGGCCATTCAGTCAGGGTGCCCTCCTGAGATGATGATAGGCTCGTGGACCATTCTGCCTCCGGAACGACCTGGTATGAAGGAGTCCTCAAAACGTCTTTAAGCCGGGCAATTCCAGCCCGGATTCCCGGATAGGATCGAGCACGAGCGATGATTTCATTAGAAAGTGAAGGATCCACGGACACGATCACCATCCTTATCTAAACCTATGATTTCACATGGATTCACTGAGGCCACACAACAGCCGCGACCGCCCCTACTTCTTCTCCGTTATGATTTCTGCGGCAATCCTCACCGCGCTCCTTACCACAGCCGTGCACTTGTCGAGGGCCCCGGCAGCTTGCCACTCCGCAACCTGAGCCGGGTCTGCCAGATCGTATCTTTTGCCGAACTTTGCTTCGAGTATGTCTCCGCACCTAGTGCTGCCGAGCTCCTTCTCAAATCGATAACAAAATGTTCTCGCGGGCGAAAGGGAAGCGAGAAACCCTTGCTGATCATCCAGCGTTTCCCGCCCGTAGAGAAGACCCAGGGCCATCATGCTGCCGATGACAGCTCCGCAGGTTTCTCCCCTGAGCGCAATGCCCGGAAAAGGGGTGAGCGCTTTGAGAATCGCGCCATCATCGAGGTTAAACTGCTCTTTCAGCACGATAAAGCTCGTCTGGGCGCAGTTCATCGAGATGGCAAGGTACTTCGCTACCTTCTCATCGAGCTCATCGAGCACCTCTCTGGAGGGTTGTATGGCCATTTCTCGTTCTCCTTTCCAAAACCGGGCGAACGCCGCGCAAGGATCGATTCGTCACTTGTCCGGAATCTATATCCAGACAGTATCTTCTGCCGTGAGATCACCCCCTGCATTTTTTTATGATTCCGTCACCTGTCTAAATCTGAAATCAACCACCTGATGGATCTTTTCAAAATCGGAAATGTTCACTGTTACCACCACTGCCCCGATCTGCCGGGCCAGTAATGCGATGGAGACGTCGTTGTAAATACGAGGATATATCGACTCCAGCTTCCCTGATGAACGAAGCTTGTGACATACCTGACCTATCAAGACCTGCGTTGACGATGAGGGAACCACGAGCCTGCGCAGCTTGATAAACCTCGCGCCAAAGTTGATCAGATGGTTTATTTCCTTTTCCCCTTTGGCCCCAATCCATAATTCATGGAGCACCGGATGGACCAGGTACATCACCTTGTTGAATCCATTGATCTCATCTTGAAAAAGGCCGTGATTGAAAACCCCGATATAGACGCTCGTGTCAAAGACGACTTTTTCCTGCACTCTTTAGACCTCCTCAAAATCAAAACTTCCAGCGTCTTTCAGGGTCGCCTCTGCAAGCTGAAGATCTGAGTCAAATTGCTTGAGTACGGCGTTTATGGCCTCCTTTTCCGATTTTGCCTGCAGGGCCGTCTTGATACGATTGATCTGATCCTGGTCCAATTCAATGGTCTTTTTTACAAGTGTCATTTTATTCCTCCATTCGATACAGCTAAATTGTCTGGTTTTTATGGTTAAATGATACAACAGGATATGGTATCTGTCAAAGATTTTTCCGGCAGGCCAGTCAAGACTTTTTTATTGATTCTAAGGCTGAACGTAATGCCATACGGCCTAAAGGCATATTAGTTTGCGGCTGCTAAAAGGGTAAAGCCTTTAAAAGCAAATCAATTCAATATAGTAAGGGCTGCCCTTGAGAGATTGGTTGGTTAAACGGTGCAAGCTGATCCCTCTATCTTAAGCTTTTCTTCACAGCCTGCCATATCAATTGCCCCATAGCTTTTTAGTGATAATCGCATAAAGCATGGCTAGCAGTATTGAGATAAGATTACCCACAAGGAAGTAGCTGTTCGAAATCTCACTTTCCTTTTCTTCATGGAGTCGTGTACCAAGCTTCAGTGCACCAAACGCAATGAGGATTTGCGGGAATCCATGAAGAAGCCCTGTAAACATGACGGCTCGCTCAAGTATGCCCTTTATTACCGATGCCTTGGCAGCAGGACTGGTCTTCGCTGGTCCAATTGTCCTCTTTACGGCAGCAAAGATTAGCAAGCCCACAAGCTCGCCGATGACGAAGATAGCCGCAGCCGTTAGGTACCTCATCCTCTATGTTTTCCCTGGTTAGCACCTGCAAGGTCTAAAACAACAGCTTTAATCAGCGTGTATTCCTCTATGAGTAAATGTTTTCTCCTTTTCCAGATCTGCGATCTGTTCTTGCCGTGTTTGGCCGCCACCTCCTCATTGTTTTGCTCTGAGAGCATGTCAAAAATGAGTGAGTAATCCCCTCGATCCCACCGTTCAGTAAGCCCGTCAATAACACTGCATAGTCGAGCCAGATTTCCTGCAAGCCTCTTGTCGGGAAGATCAAAGTAAAACCGCGGCTGACCTCGGCGCCTATCTGTTAATAGAGATCTTGCCCTGGTCAAACCCGGTCCCATCATTCCATAAGCGATTTCTGTGTTGATGGAGGTCTGGATTTCACCATAATGGGCAACGTAACGGACCTCAAAATCGTACTGATTTTTAATTCGAGTCTCCTCCAGGTAGAAGATGCACTTAGCGGCTGCGTGCAAAGACCTTGCGATTCCCTGGAACTCGTCACCTAGTGTTGTTGTATATGGGGATAGAATCTCAGTTTTCAGATCTCCATTGCAGGCCGATAAAAGACTATTGAGTTGCTGCTGCAGCTTTATTGCATCAAACCCTCGGCTTCCGATGACATCACCCATCAATATGAAGTATTCGGCCATTCCAGCACACTCCCGTGAAACAGATGTTCATGTATCAGTAATAATGATACATAACTATATATTTCAGAAAAAGTGAAACATATTGTGCCCAGAATGTCAACCTTGTTTATTGATTCTAAGGCCAAACAGGATGCCTTACGGCCTAAAGGCACATTAGTTTGCGGCTGCTAAAAAAATAAAGCCTTTAAAAGCAAATCAATTCAATATAGTAAGGGCTGCCTTTGAGAAAGTGGGTAGTTGAATGATGCGACCTGATACCCTCAGTCTTTTATTGCATCTCGGCGATATACCTCATTCGATCCTCAAGGATCTTTGTGCGTCGTTGGCTTGCCTGATCTGGCGGCAGGTGACCCGGGAGGGCATCGAGGAATTCATCATTTTCGAGAAGTTGCTTAAATTGGTGTGCGAGGTACATCTTGATTTCCTTATCTGATTCTTGGACATCCTTAATGATTTCCAAGCGGCCATCAAGTACGGCGATGAAATCCTCAATGTCATGGCTAGCCATATAGTCGCCTTTCCCCCTACCATAGAATGCCTCGAGTTTGGTGCCAAGGAAGTAGGGAGCTTTGATCAGCCTGATAGCTATTCCTTTGATGACCATATCCTGAGCATCACGAAAAGCGTCAGCATACCAGCGGTTGGAAAAACCAAGAATCCGTTTCTCGGTCGGCATAACATCGAGCAATATTTCTTTGTACCTCCATCGACAGATGACTCTTTCCTCCATGGATTCCTGAAATCCCTTCTCACGGAGGCGTTGTTGCAACCGGTAGTAATCCGTAAGAGTAATTACCTCAACGATGACGTCGATATCAATGGTAGGCCGGACATCTGGAATGGCAGGGTCCGTTATAAGAAGTCCAGTCGCAGCTCCGCCCGCAAAGACTACCACCTGCGTGAGCTCTTCAAGCTGGCGGGCAACAGCTAGCACTCTTTCGACGTTCTGAAATTTATGGCTATGCATTGTAGCTCAACATGTCGGTAAGGAGTTTCTCTGCGAGTTGGTTCTCCCTGGCTCTGCCCAGCCTGAGAGCATCGACGAGGGCCAAGGCTTGATAGAGCCTTTCGTCTTTCATGGCTATGTCTGGCACGGATTTGTAAAGAGGTGAAAAGCTAATCCCTCTGTCATTCCCCTCAGGGTAAGGCCAGACGTAGATCTCCTCCGAGTTGTATGAAAGGTGGCCGCGGATGGCTGGAGAAGCAAATCCGGTTGGGATGCCTCGAGTCATAGTCCCAATGTCAGGTGGAAACGCGTATTTCACGCCGTGGATCAAGAACTCCTCCAATGCCTTGCGCCGGGGCCGGTTACGATTGGAATCGAAAAGGCGGGCTTTTGTTGCACGCTTAACACCGTTGAACACCATGGATGGGCTCATACCAAGCTCGTAGGCAATTGTGTTATACGTCCAGCCTACAGGAGAGGAGACAGCCAACTTAATCGTGATCAGGACATCTTGAGGCAACAGGTTCATGGCTGTTCTATATTCTAGAATCTAGAATAAAGCAAGGAAAACATGTTCCAAGTAAAACAAAGCCTGTCAAATAATCCAATCCCCAGAGCCCCACAACTTACCCCACACTGAGAAAGCTTTCTTCAACGACACACCCCAAACTGGGCACTATCGCTGCCGTTCAACATAATTCTGTTGCGCCGAAAGGGCCAATTAATTTGCAGATGCTAATAAGGCAAAGGTTTTAAAGTAAATCAATAGAGTAAGGGCTATATTTGAGAAATTGGGTAGTTGAATGTTGCGCCCTGACAGCCCCTTTTTTTAAGTGAAGTTCCCCGCGCTTCCGTGCGGGGCATCTGTGGTAAAGTAAAGCCAAGCGGAACTGCGCCGAAACCAACCCGCCTTCGCTCTACGAGCTACGGCGCGGTCGCCTGTCGCCATTCCTCCCCGCGCGTCCGTGCGGGGCATCCTGGCGAAGGCGAGTGATCATAGAATATCCCACCCTACCGTCTGCACTGCCACGATGATGGATATGATGAAAATGAAGTATTTTTTTGGAAGCAAGGGATTATTTGATAAAGAGGTATTCATGTGTTCCGCCATAGAATGGATAAGGTCAGATTAGACAGAAATAATACTTGACGCACATAATAGTATACCGCTGAAAAAGTGAAATTAGTCCGCCGTTATTGTTAAGGCAAAAGGCTTCAAAAGCACAACAATTCGGTATATTAAGGGCTGTCTTTGAAAATTGGTTCGTTGAATGGTGCGACCTGACCCCCCAATTTCTCTTTCGATACAGGCCGTATGCTACGTCTTAGATCTCAATCCATCGAGAGTTGTGTAGGCATATGAGAAAGAGTCACCAGGCTACCCGATTGGCCTATTCCAATGTTTTTCTGGCTGATTTAACTTCGTAAAGTGCTTGATCTTCACAAACTTGCATTTGCCCCGAATGGTCAGAGGCCATCTTCTCAAATATCAGTTCCGTAGTAATGAAAAGATTGCTGCTCTCTTTTTTTAGGTATCGTGCAGCCATACGGCAATACTCAGGATCGATGTCAATGCCTATACTATTCCTTCCGTATCTTAGAGCAGCGATCATTGTTGTCCCCGTACCGCAGAATGGGTCTAAAACCGTATCTCCATGAAAGGAAAACATTCTCACCAATCGGGTTGCAAGCTCAAGAGGAAATGGGGCGGGATGATTTCTGGTAGATGCACCGGTGATATTCCATATCTGCTGAAACCAGGTATCAAAATCTTTTTTTTCGATCTTACTCAATTTTCTTTGTTCCTCAGTCGGCTTTCGATAGCCTCCTGGCTTTCTCTGCATGAGGATAAATTCCATGTCGTTTTTTATGATAGCGTTAGGTTCATAGGGTTTACCCAAAAATTTTGTCCCATTAGGCACCTCAAAGCTGGCGTTGGCTATTTTGTGCCATATAATTGGATTTAGATTGTCGAAGCCAATTTTCCGACACAACACACAGATGTCAGAATGCAATGGGAAAAAAAGATGGCGGCCAAATTTCCGGCGTGAGACACAGACATCACCAACAACACAGACGAGTCTTCCGCCAGGAACCAGAACTCGGAAAACATCACGCCAGACTTTTTCAATTTCAATCAGAAACGCTTCGTAATTCTCTATATGCCCCAGTTGACTTGGATTTTCATTATAGCGCTTTAGATTCCAGTATGGGGGTGAAGTAACGACAAGGTGTATGGATTCGTCATCTAAGAAAGACAGGTCCCTTGCATCCCCGTTGATGAGTCTTTGATATGTGCGACTCATAATCTTCCATATCTATTCCAGCCTCTACAATCAAATCCGTGAAGAGATTTATAAAGCCATCCATCTGGGCACCGCCAGTTACGGCGCTTCTTAAACCAGCATCAGATATTCCTCGTTCACTCTGTCTTTCCCTTTGCGCTTTTCGAGTAAGCCAGTATTGAGCGACAGCTTCTGCCATTTGCTGTTCTAAGGTATCCATATTGCCCATTGTATTATAATCCAACGCCTTTTTTTAATAAATTGTTTTTTCATTTTCAGGCCAATGCGGATCGAAGGACGGCTCCTCTAAAGGCTTTAAAAGCAAATCAATTCAATATACTTAGGGCTGTCTTTGTAAGATTGAGTAGATGAATGTTGCGACCTGATCCCCCATCTCTGTGTTGCTTTTTTTATTCACAAGGCCCATGAATGCTGTAGCGTTTCATCATCCACAAGAATTCAATTTTACCCTATGTCAAAAGCTGCCCCTATCATCATGAGATCGATATTTAAATAGCTGCTTATTAATTTTTTAGCAATTTCCCCTCAGAAAGGTAAATCCCTATCTGCCCCATGTTTCCTATCTGGTTAATTTTCGCTTCAAACTGAATATGATCGCCTTTTCGGAGCTGTTCGAGCTCAAACCGCGACTTCCCAGAGAAGATGATTCCGATCCAAGGAGGATTGCCATCTGGATGGCATACGTAGACATGGAATTCTGTCTTCTTATCGTAATCCTCTGCACTTTTAAGTGTATAAAATATACCCTCCCAGCGTACCCAGCGACCGATGTAAGATTGCTTAATAATTTGCTCGGCCTGTAAAGGAGGCAATGCTTCAAGCGCTTCAAGGAGTTCCCGAGCAGACTTTTCTCGCAGAATTAGCTTTCTTTCCTCAGTCTGAATAGTATTGTTGGTCTGACTTGAATCTATGTTATTTGAACCAACTACGTCGATTATTGGTGTTAAGATATACTTATTTCCAAATGATATGATTTTTTCGAGTGACTCCGTAAAAGTGCCCAAGCAGATAAGTGCAAATCCTACAAAGAGAAATACTGAAACTTTAGGATGATTCTTCGTTCGTTCAAACAAGTAATCTAGCCGATTTTTTTCTGACATGATATTGGATCGCTAATGTTCCCCCTCCGACGAAGGTAATCTATTTTAAAAAGAAATAGTTTTTATTCATAATTATTTATTTGGTCTGCTTATACATATTGTAAAATCTCATTCTTCAGATTGAATATCGCTGAACAAGTGTTTGCCATCAGGTTTTACTACAACATCTACGATTACTTTATTATTTACCATTGGACCAACTACATCATCAATAACATCACCTGTTTGATATATTCGTATATTGTCTCGCTCTGTTCCAGGAAAGCTTATTTCCAGCCAGTCCTTATCTAAATGAACCGCACGAAGTACTCCTATAAGTTGTTCTGTCTTTTCTCCGGAAGGTTTTTTACTTTCTCGTAAAGTTTTAGTTATAGAATGGCGTGATGTTGGTGAGAAAATTATAGGCCGGGCTTCTATTTCTGTTGCAGATTTAATCTCAAGCCTATTAAAAGTGGATTTCTCTGTAGGGGCTAGATTACGTGATAATTTTAAAAAAGCTTCACGATACTCTGGATTAGGCACAGTCTTTTCCAAATCTTCATGAGTTTCTTTAGCAGCATCTTCGACTATCTTAAGAAAAGTTCTTGTTATATCCTCTAATTCCGGTGTTGCTTCAGGGAATAATGACATTTGAGCTGGCTTCTGCACGCGTACAGCAAATTGGTAACTACCAGGAAGTGCTTGTAATAGCCAGGGGCGAAATTGTTCTTGGATATCTGAACTAGGCATGCGTTGTTTGCGAAATGGACGCTTTAAGAGCATTTCAATTGTTCGGTAAAATAAGCTACTTACCTCATCTATTTTTCGAAGTATAAGATGGAGCGGTGCTCCACCGGTGACAACTTCTCCACCTCCAACTGAAACCAATACATCACCCTTCATAAATTCAATACCGGATTGCTGATAAATTTTTTCATTCCAGACTGATTGTAGAATAGCTCGTAACTGATTAGTCGAGAAATCAGGTAATAAACCGGAAGCAAGCCATTCATGCGCAATATGTTCTGCCTGAGTCAGGTTATGCGCTTTATAATAAAGAGAGGCTGCGCTAACTGCAATGATACCAATAGTTCGTACTTTATTTGAGTCAAGCTCATTGAGGGCAGTTGCTTCTTCTTCAGCAGCTTGTTGATAAAGCTTGCCTGCATTTTCCTTATCGCCCTGCTTAAGCGCGAATTCGGCTTGGCTCGCATATTCCTCACTTTTTGAATGGTGTATAATCCAACTCATGATCTCTTTTCTACCGATTGCATAAAAATAAATTTCACTTGAAAACCTACCACAATAGCCAAAGCTGGTAAATTGCTATTACCTTCTTGAGCTTGATTAACCTTCTTTTTTAGCCTCCTCCGTACCTCATAAACATCTAAATTTGTTCCAGATATTTCAAGCCGAAGACAATCTTCCAAGTCATCAATTTGACTGTTAATTGGGGCAATATAATAATCTGCTCCTGTAAATGTCTCTGCACGTTTTACGGCAACCATGCCTAGCGAAAGCTCTATTGCAGCAAGAGCGCACGCATAAGCCCCGTCTCTTGTTGCATCATTTTCATTTGCCCATGCTTTCTTACACCGTTCATCAGGTGGTTTCCAATCAACTCGTGCTAGCTGTTCTATTAATTGATTTTTTAATTGAAAGTCTTGTGGAGGTTCATGATGCCGATCAAGGCACACACAGGCAGCCTCAAGGTAGCTATCAGCTAAAGATGACGTAAGTCCAGGGTGGCGGTCGGCCAAATTATTCAGTGGTAATATTTGTATTGACATACATTAGATCTCTAACGATCTCTAATCTCTCCAATTTTTCATTGGATGATTTTTCCTTTGCATACTTGATTTTGCCAGAAGCGGGCGGAGTTGTTCTTGATGGCCTTGAGAAGGGCGAGGTCATCGAATGACCACCCGAGGATCAGGCGCATATTTTCAAATATTGTGGATAGTACGGCCTGTCTGCTTTGTACATGGGCATTGGAGAGGGTAGATGACAGAAAGCAACAATTTGATAGTATAGGAATTTCCTTTTTTAAGTCCCGTTTGCGGGACGTTATATAAAATCGTGAAGCGATTTTATAACGTGCTGAGAAGGGGAGGGGAGTAACGAGCAGGCCGCTATGGAAAAGGGATTTTTTCATATTTTGGCTGCTGCTATTTAATGGTAATTTTATGGTAATTGTAACTACCTCTCAGGAAGGGCTTTTGTCAAGGTTTTTATGGATTTTTCTATTTCAACGCCCGTCCCGCTGCAAGCGGGACTAGAGCCGCAAAGAACGCAAAGGCTGAGAATTCTTTTGCCCTTCTGCTGAGATGACAGAAGGGCAAAAACCAGCATCCCTTTGGGAGGTTTCAATCGTGTGGGTATTATTTCCATTGAATAAGTGCGTGGTCAATCCCGTTAGATACAAGCATGGTGCCGCAGTTGAATATTCCCCTCTGCTAAATAAGCCTGGCCCACATATGATTGGCAGGAGCTAATTTATGCTTCCTTCAACATTTTCAAATATTCATCTCTTAATATTCCTGCCGTTTTCAAATTGTGCCTGATGAGTGCTACCGGTACCTCATCATAGGTGGGGATGATAACTGGTCTGGAAATCCCCGGTTTGGTGTACGCACGATGACTTCCACGCTGTCGAGCGAAGCTGAACCCTGCACTTAAAAATACCTTCTCCAATTTTTTCCAGTAAACGGGAGTTATCCTGGGCATGCTTAGATCCCTATGACCATGGAGTGCCGTTCAATAGCTACCCATGGTGGGCTTACCCATTCATTCCCCCTTATTTCATAACCGCATTCATTGAGCACCTCTTCCAAGGTACCCATCTCCTGAATGGTTTCCAGAAACAGATGTACGGCTTCCTGGAGGGCATTCTTTGCATCCTCCGGGCTAAGACCAGAACTGACTACATCCAGAGGCATGGCGTGTGCTATATATTGATTACCTTCTTTCCAGATATTAACGGTATATTCAATGTTCATGGGCTCCTCCAAAATCCTCCTTTTTCCATAGGAGATTCGTTGAAATGGCTATTCACTGATAATAAGTTAAAGATAGCTTAATATCATCCATGAGGCAAATTCTTTTGGAAGTGGGTTCGGTGCTGAATCAGGGATGGGGATCTAGTAAGAAGGGTTATTCAAACCATTTTTCTGGTGGGGTTAATAGAAAATCCTTAATGTGAATTCCTTGAGCTCCGACTAACAATTTTCTCTTTACCTTAAATTCTTTCGAAAAGGCTCCAATGCCCGGCAAACCGCTTCTCATCCTCACACTTTTCACTTCGATGGCAACCAGTTCCCTACCTCGACATAACACAAAAACCAAAGAGACGAGTAAAATATGCCTTTTAAATATAAGTGATATCAATAGGTTAAAAATTATCTCAGAATAATGAGTAAACTTACTCAATGATTTGGGTTATTGCCAAGCTTTTTAATCGACGCCCCGGCTAAACATAACTTGCAATGTAAAAGACAGAATAGCGAAAGAGTCATATGATCGTATTTTTCGGCCCTTGCCCGCTAGGCTTCGCCTCCAGGCGAGGGGGACGTGACTCAGCGACGTTGAGATGAAATGTAAAAAAAAGAGCATTTTTTTGTTGACATACAACATGTAGGGTTTATACTGGCTAACGTCACAATATGTTATGGTAGATGCAGGAGTTTGGGTCTTTAAGCGTAAAGGGGGAGTCATGCTGGCAGAAACGGTGCTGGTTATGAGAGACGGGAACCTGATCCCGAATGCCGTGAAATGGAGCGATGATATCATTAGCGACATTCTGGTTACCCAGAACGAGCTTAACAGCGAAAAAGCGAAGGAGATCACGGTGTCCTTACGGGCAGACATTGAGAAGATGGGCTTAAACGAGATAAAGCTCCCCCTACTTGCCAAGATTATCGATGCCAAGATGCTGGAGTACGGCTTCACCTCTACCAAGCCTATTCACCTCAGCCAGGATTCATTTGACCGGGGAATCGAGAGCAGTCTCTCCCCAAACGCGCTCACCGTGCTGAAACGGCGCTACCTGCGAAAAGACGAAAATGGAAGGGCGATCGAAACCCCTGAGGAGATGTTCAGGAGGGTAGCTCACCATGTATCACTGGCCGAGATGAACTACCAGAGCG
>Ga0307428_1000706_pt1 | contig 19401 bp, 15 predicted proteins | sample SalMarWE160240MG_FD_202161 | JGI IMG/M metagenome (GOLD analysis project Ga0307428, IMG submission 202161) | Salt marsh sediment microbial communities from the Plum Island Ecosystem LTER, Massachusetts, United States - WE1603-240 | ecosystem: Environmental > Aquatic > Marine > Intertidal zone >...
ACCTTCAGCTCGGTATCTTAGACCCTGACTACTTCTTGGGTGGTGAGATGAAGATCTCTCCGAAACTCGGCCACGACGTGATCAAGAAGGTTGCAGACCACTTTAACCTCAGCGTAGACGAGGCCGCATTGGGAATTGTCAAGATCGTCAACACAAACATGTCGGGGCTCCTCCAGTCGATAACAGTGAAACGTGGATACGATCCGAGGGAGTTTGCTATGGTTGCATTTGGTGGCGCCGGACCAATCCACGCGGCAGCGATTGCCAAAGATCTGCAAATCCCAACGCTGATTATTCCACCTCATTCGGGTGTATTCTCCGCTTGGGGGATGCTGATGACCGATCCGCGGCACGATCTCGAACAAACCTACATCGTTGAATTGGATAAAGTAGATGTGGCAGTCATAAATACAATGCTCGATGATTTAGAGGCTCGCGTTAAGGGCATCTTTGCCAAGGAAAATATCGGCGATTCCGAAATTGCAATTTCGTACGGCCTTGACCTGCGGTATGTAGGACAGGAGCATACCCTCGCTGTTAACGTCTCTGTACCGATTGCCGAAACGTATAAACCCGTGATTGCTGAGGCATTCGATGATTTGCATCTGCGAGTCTATGGCCACAATGCCCCTGGTGAACCGAAAGAAATCGTCTCTTTGAAGGTAAGCGGAATCGGCATGGTAACCAAACCTGTTCTCGAACGAATTTCCACGGGGGACGAAACTCCACCTACGGATGCACGACTCAGGGAACGCAATGTTTACGTTGGAAATGGGAAGTACATTTCTTTCTCTATCTATCACCGCGCCAAGTTGCTAGCCGGAAATGTTATTTCCGGACCGGCGGTGATCGAAGAGATCACTGCAACCACTGTTGTTGAAGTGGGACAGACGTGCCGAGTCGACGAATACGGAAATCTCATCATCTCTCTGAACGAGGAGGATAAATGAAGATAGATCCCATAACACTAGAAATAATCAGGAATAGACTGATTGCAGCAAGTCGCGACATTCGACGAACGATCGAACGCGCCGCTTACAGCCCGATCCTCTATGAGGTCGTTGATTTTAGCTGCGGTGTTCTGGACAGCGAGGCAAATCTGATCGCCGAAACACCTGGGCTACCGATCTTCCTTGCCAACCTGGGCTATGCCGTTCAGTCGACATACGATACGATCGGACGGGGAAACCTTCACCCTGGTGATGTGATCCTCTGCAACGACCCGTATAACGGCGGCGGGACCCACTGTCCAGACCTAGTAACGCTGTGTCCGACGTTCTACGAGGGAGAAATCCGTGGTTGGGCGGCATTTCGTGGTCATGTTCCAGATATGGGGGGGATCTACCCTGGCGGGTGGTATAGCGATACCACCGAAGTGTTCCAGGAAGGATTCCGTCTCCCGCCAGTGAAACTGTTGGTCGAGGGCGTTCCAAATGAGGATGTCTTTCGGTTGATCAAGAACAATACACGCGTTCCCGATAGTGTCCTTGGCGACATCCGCGCCATGGTCGCTGCAGTGCGTAAGGGGAGCCAACGCATCCTCGATGTCATCGAGCAGTTTGGGCTCAAGATGACGATCAATGCTTTTAACGAGATCTTACAACAGGGGGAGCGCATGGCGCGAGCGGCCGTTCGGCGAATACCGGACGGAACGTATACTGCCGAGGCGATTCTCGATGGCGATGGGAATGACGATGCTCCGCTTGATGAGAAGTTACCTCTCAAGCTCACGCTTACCGTCAAGGGTGACGAGATGATTGCCGATTTCACTGGTACTGGGCCGCAGAATCGCGGTCCAATGAATACTCCGGAGCCATCGACGATTTCTGCGGCGCGGTACGCGTTCAAGATCGTTACTACACCCCATCTGCCAAGCAACGAGGGATTCTTTCGGGCGTTAAAGATCATCATACCGGAGGGGAGTTTCCTTAAACCCAAGTTTCCGGCAGCGTGTGCAATGTGGCCAACCCCGTCCACGACTATCCCTGATCTGTTCCTTAAGGCGCTGGCCCCAGCGATCCCAGACCAGGTCCGCGGAGGGCACTTCGGCGATTCAATGGCCAACTTCATCTATGGGACCAACCCAAAATCGGGCAAGTACTATGTATGTTCTGAGGCCGATGCTGGAGGGTATGGAGGAAAACCATCCGAAGACGGTGCCTGCGCCCTGTTCTCGATGACACTTGGTGACACCCGTAACGTGCCGGCAGAGGTAATCGAGGTTCGTTACCCATGGTGTGTTGAACGATTCGAGCTTGTCCCGGACTCGGGAGGTCCGGGTAAGTTCCGCGGTGGTTTAGGGGTGAGGCGGGATTATCGCCTAGCTCACGACGCGGGTATGACGGTGACTGCTGATCGTGTCAAGTACACACCACCATGGGGAATATTCGGAGGGAGCCCGGGGAAAACAAACATAACAGTGGTGAAGAGAAATGACGGCAGCACAGAACGCTGGCGAAAAATCTCTAACCTCCCTCTTAAAAAAGGAGAAATTGTAGGTTTTCAAGGCGGTGGTGGCGGTGGCTACGGTAGTCCTCTCGATCGTGATCCAAAGAGGATCTTGAACGACGTCATCAATGGTTACGTCTCTCTGAAGAGTGCAGAGGAGGACTACGGTGTGGTTATCCGCACCCCGGAGATGAAGATCGATAAAGCAGCCACGTCGGTTCTTCGGCAAGAAATGCAAGAGGAGGTGTAGCTTGGGGATGTCTACGCCGCAAATACAGTTCCGCTTTGAACATGGAGGGGAGTTCGTCGCAAATCTGTTGGTGGATAAGGCTCCGGAAACCGTGAGGGCGATCCTCGATGCCCTCCCGATCGAAACGATCGTCTACCATTCACGTTGGTCGGGCCGAGAGGTAAACTTCCCTGTATCTATCGATTCCTCTCTCGTCCGTGAGAACGACACAACGATTGTTAACACAGGTGACGTGATCTATTGGAAGGAATGGGAGAAGAAGACGGGAGCGGCAGAGGCGGTCGCCGTCTACTACGGCGCCGAGGTGACGCGTGATCACCGCGGGTACCTCCCAGTCAACGTCTTCGCGCGAATCCCGCCGGATCAGTGGGCACGTATCGAGGAGGTCGGTATTCGAATCTGGCAGCAGGGGGCTGAACGGATTACTGTCACTCGCGTCTCGAACGGATCGGACTTGGAGGAAGAATGAATCTAGAGACCCAGGTTAAGGCACGTATCGAATCTGTGCAGGTCGAGATGAATCGCATTGGGGCCGGCCTTCTAGTCCTTGGTCTCTCCTCCGGAATGCGCTACCTTACTGGTTTCACGGATGAGCCTGGTGAGAGAATGCTGTTGCTGCTCGTTCCACGCGAAGGCGACGCCCTGTTCTTTGTGCCGCAGCTATATGAACCGCAGGTTCGAGACGCGTCACCGGTGGAACGATTCACGGTGTGGCGCGATGGTGATGATCCAGCTTTAGTACTTCGGCACGCGCTGACCAAGGTTGGAGACCTTAGAGGGACAATCCTTGTCGAGCCTACGCTGTGGGCCGAGTGCCTTCTGATTCTTCAGCAGGCACTTCCGGATAACTCCTTTGCTTCTGCAGCGGGAATTCTCGCTCCATTGAGAATGCGCAAGTCCGCCGAGGAAGTGGAATTGCTGAGGCGCGCTGGGGAACTTGCCGATGCCGCGTTTGTCCAGGTTACTCAAGAGCCAATTGTGGGACTGACAGAACTGCAGCTTGCAGCAAAGCTGGAAGCAAATATGCTTAGTGCGGGGGCGGACAGCGTAGCGTTCAATACGCTCGTCGCTTCAGGAGCATTCGGAGCAATGCCTCACCATAGGGCCGGGCAGCGAAAGATTGAGTGGGAAGACGTGGTCATTCTCGACTATGGCTGTAAGGTGGACGGCTATTGTTCCGACATCTCGCGCACTGTGATCTGCGGAGAGCCCACCCCCGCTGTCGTTAAGGCCTACGATGCAGTGAAACGTGCCCATCAAGCCGCCTTCGATTCTATTCGCCCTGGTGTTTCCGCACAGGACATTGATCGGGCAGCGAGAGGAGTGCTGAAGAATCTCGGATACGGCAACCGGTTTATTCACAGGACAGGTCATGGTATTGGATTGGATGTTCATGAACCTCCTTATATTATTGAAGGGAACGGGATTTCTCTGGAGCCCGGCATGGCATTCTCGATCGAGCCAGGGGTCTACTTTCCAGATCAATTCGGAATTCGCTTGGAGGATGTTGCCGTCGTCACAGAATTAGGAGGGGTTCTGATGACAACAGTGACCCGTGATATGCAAGTTGTCGGATAGTTTCACATGGTCTGTGGGCTCTACTCGATGCCCCTCCAATGGGGGATTGCCTCTCCACATCAGATCTGGAGGTGATGCAAAGACGAAACAAGCAGTGCGTAAAGAACAACTTATCCTAGGGAATGTAACGAGGTGATGCAGTATGAAGATCAAAGGTGTGTGGTGTCTTATTTTCGCGATTGTCGCGATGAGTCTAGTTAGTTTGTTAGCAATAGGAGCGGCCGAGAACGTTGCGGTCATCAACGGATACCCCGTCATCACGGCGGATCCGGCGACGGCTTCTGACTGGTACGATACGGAGACTATGTACAACCTGTATAGCCCGCTAGTCTACCCCGCGCCCGAAGGGGGAGTCCGCCCCCACCTGGCCGCAATCTGGGATGTGGTCGACGGTGATTTCACTCATTGGCGGTTCACGCTGCGACAGGGAGTGAAGTTTCACTCCGGGAACGAGCTGACCGCCGAGGATGTCGCCTTTTCCATGACCAGGTTTATCGGTATGGGCAGAGGCAACTCGGGGCCATTGGGCCAGGTGACCACGACCGTTGTCGATCGGTACACTGTCGACTTTTTCCTGGACAAGCCCAGCGTCATTTTCCCCGATACGCTGGCATTATTCTTCCCCGTAGAGAAAGATCTCGTGCTGGCGAACATCAAGACGCCTGGTAACTACGGAGAGTTTGGGGACTACGGTGAGGACTGGCTAACTACGCACGATGCAGGAACCGGTCCTTACATGATGACAAGCCATATCCCGGGCCAGCGCTTGGACGCGACTCGGTTTGTCGACTACTTCCAAGGCTGGAGCAACGAGGGTTGGGAACCGGACGAAGTGCCCATCGAGCGGCTCATCTTCATCATGGAGACCGACTATACCACGCTGATGACACTCCTCAAAAGCGGCGACCTGGACCTTGAAATAAACGGCGGCTGGACGCTACCACAGTTGCAGCAGATCAAAGACGACGCGAATCTTGGTCTCGCGAGCGTGTGGGCCCAGAACGTAACAGTGTGGATGAACTCGAAGGCGCCGCCGACCGCCGACGAGCACTTCCGGAAGGCCATCCTCTACGCCTTCGACTACGAAGGGATCGTCGGACCCTGGGAGGAATTCGGCAACGGGGAGACGGGGATCTTCCTGCCGAATATGCCAGGCTACGTGCCGATTGACCCACAGCCTCGCGTGCAGAATCTTGAGAGGGCGCGGCAGGAACTTGCACTCTCCAAGTACGCCAACAACCTGGGTGACGTGAAGGTCGTCTTCCACTTCTGCGGTGGTCTCGATTTCGAAGAAGACATCGGCCTGCAACTTCAGGCCGACATGGCGCAGCTCGGCGTGACGGTCGAGGTTGCCGGCCCGCCGTGGCCGCAGTACTCAGCGGAGTGCTCTTCGCCGGAATCGACGCCGAACATGACCATCTTCCTCTTCGGCCCGCAGGCCACCCCGACGCAAGACTACTACACCTACTCCATGTTCGCTCCTAACGGCCTGGGATGGATCTTCGAGGCCCACTGGTACTTTGAAGATCCCGAGATCATCGAGCTTCTCGACGCTACGCGGGCGGAGCCCGACACCGTGAAACGGCTGGCGCTCTACGAGCAAGTGCAGCCGCTGATCGCCGAGCACGCGCTGGCCTTCTACCCGTATCAGAAGCCCACGCTCTTTGCCCACCAAGCGTACATTGTCGGCCCAAGCGAGACAATCGTCTTCATTGGCCCGAGCGAGAACATGCACATGTGGCGGATCAACCTCACCCTCAAGGAGACGCTGCGCTGAGAGTAAGAGGCAGAAAAATGAGGAGCGGACTCACCGAGTCCGCTCCTCATGATTAAGCGATGGGCTCGGGAGGAATATGCTAACATTCATTGGCAAGCGGTTGTTTCAGTCGCTGTTCGTTCTTTTCGGACTGTCACTGTTGATCTTCTTCATCGCCCGTGTCATGCCAGGGGACCCGGCGCGCGCCGCGCTGGGGTTTCTGGCAACCGAGGAGCAGGTGGAATCGATGCGAGAGGAGATGCATCTCAACGACCCGTTTCATGTCCAGTACTACTTCTGGCTGCGGAACCTGGTGCGAGGAGATCTGGGGAGATCGTCGTACACCCATCGGCCGGTCACCACGGATCTGATCCAATATATCCCTGCGACATTTGAGCTCATCCTGTTCGCGACACTGATCTCTGCAATCGTCGGGCAGGTCACCGGCGTTCTCGCCGGGTACTTCCGGAATTCCTGGTTCGATGGTCTATCGCGCCTTGTCTCGTACCTCGGGATCGCGACGCCCTCGTTCGTTGTGGCGATCTTCCTGCTGTTCATCTTCAGCCAAGTGCTGAAACTGGCGCCTGGCGTCGGGCGGCTACCGATCATGATGACCCCCCCAAGAACGATCACGGGATTCATGATTGTTGATAGCTTGTTGGCGGGCCAACCAGATCTTGCGCTCACAGCGCTCAAGCACCTGATTCTCCCGGCAATCAGCCTCGCGGTCATCCACATCGCTCAAGAAGGCCGCATCACAAGAACATCGATTGTCGAGAACATGCAGAAAGACTATATCACGATCCACAAGGTCCACGGGATTCGCACGTCGCGGATAATGTTCAAGTACCTGCTCAAGCCGTCGATCATCCCAACGGTCACCGTAATGGGCCTTGACTTTGCATTTCTGATGTCGAATGCATTCCTGGTCGAGATAGTCTATATGTGGCCCGGATTCTCGCGATACGCCGTGACGGCGATGCTTAACAAAGATCTGAACGCGATCGTTGCGGTGGTGCTTGTCATCGGGCTGACGTTCGCCTTGGTGAACCTGCTTGTCGACATCATTATCATGGGGCTCGATCCGACGGTGCGGTTGCGCCGAGGAGGTGGCTAGATGAGATTGGAACAGCAACGTTCCGACTGGATGGCGACTCTGGCGCTGAGGCGACGCAGGCTGTCACGAGGATGGTACAAGTTCTCGCGCAATTCGCTCTCCGTCATCGGTTTGGTGGTTTTGGGCCTGATCGTGCTTGCGGCGATCCTCGCTCCGTACATCACGCCGTATCCCAAGCACGCAAAGGCGTACACGAACTTCCGAGATGCGGGCAAATCGCCGAGCCTAGAGCATTTTTTCGGGACCGACCGCGTCGGGCGCGACATCTTTAGCCGGGTGATCTTCGGATATCGATTCTCGCTGATGATCGGCATAGTTGTTCTCAGTCTCGGCGTCGCGCCAGGTGTCATTCTGGGACTGATCGCAGGGTATCACCAAGGGACATGGATCGAATCGGTGATCATGCGGATCACAGACGTCTTTCTCGCCGTACCGCCGCTGGTCCTTGCTCTGGCGATCACCGCGATGCTCACGCCGAATCTGACGAATCAGATGATGGCAATTGCTCTTGTGTGGTGGCCTTGGTACTCACGGTTGGTGTTCGCTCTTGCGTCGTCGTTGCGTAGCAAGTATTTCGTACGCGAGGCGGAACTCACCGGCACGAGCAAGGTGCACATCATGTTCAAGGAGATCTTACCCAACTGCCTTGCCCCGGTGATGACGAAGATGACGCTCGATATGGGGATCGTCATCCTCTTGGGAGCGACGCTCAGCTTCATCGGGCTTGGGATTCAGCCGCCGAAGCCGGGGCTGGGAACAATGGTAGCAGAGGGCGCGAAGCGTCTTCCGGGCGAGTGGTGGGGAACGATCTTTCCAGCACTCGCAATTGTTGTTGTTATTCTTGCATTCAACCTCGTTGGAGACGGACTCCGAGACGTGTTCTCCGTCGAGGAGGTGTAGCAGGATGGATCACCTACTCGCTGTGCGGGAGTTGTACGTCGGATTCCATGTCTTCGAGGGCGATCTCAAGGTGTTGAACGGTGTCTGCCTTGACGTCAGCGAAGGGGAGCGTGTCGGACTTGTCGGCGAAACGGGGTGCGGAAAGACGACGACAGTCAAGTCGATCTTGCGGGTCCTTCCCGTGCCTCCGGCGAAGATCACGGGGGGCAAGATCCTCTACCACGGCCGTGATGTCCTCGCGATGAAGCGACGACAGATGCAAGCGCTCCGGCGCCACGAGATGAGCGCCATCTTTCAGGATCCGCTGCAATCTCTCAATCCGGTATTCAAGATCGGTACGCAACTGCGGGACATCGTGAAAGATTCCGCGCTCGGCGGCGGGAGCCGGCTATCACGCCGCGAGGTGAACGCGCGGTGCGTCGAAGCGCTCCGCGAGACGGGACTGCCCGACCCCGAACGGATCATGACCAACTATCCCGTCCAGCTTTCCGGTGGGATGCGTCAGCGGGTTTGCATCGCCGAGGCGCTGATGACTGACGCTCGGCTGATGCTCGCCGACGAACCGACCACTAACCTCGATGTGACGATTCAAGATCAGATCTTGCGAAAGCTCGACGAACTCGTAGAGGAAAAAAATGCGTCCGTTCTGATGATTACACACTCGATGGGGGTGGTACGAGATCTCACACAACGAGTTTACGTGATGTATGCGGGGTCGATAGTAGAGGTAGGCGAAACAAGGACGCTGTTGGCAGAACCACGCCACCCATATACTCAAGGATTAATGCGCAGTGTTCCCAAACTGACAGCAGAAGGTATCAGTAACGGGATTCCTGGGAGAATTCCGAGCTATCTTGATCCTCCATCTGGATGCAGGTTCCATCCTCGCTGTGAGCATGCAATGGAAGTGTGTAAGAGTGAGTCCCCTCCTCTCTATCAAGTTGGCGAAGATCACTTCGTGGCCTGCTATCTTTATCGGAGCTGATATCGATGTCAGAGATCATTCTGGATGTTGAACACTTGCTGCAATACTTTCCAACAAAGAACGGTGTGGTCAGAGCGGTCGACGATATCACCTTTTCAATGGAGAGACGAGACATACTTGGGCTAGTTGGTGAATCAGGTTCAGGAAAGACTACTACCGCACAATGCATCATGGGAATGTATCAACCAACTGGAGGAAATATCCTATTTAAAGGCAAAGAAATTGGTTCATCGTTTAGGAAACGATCTAAAACACTTAAGGGTGATCTGCGAATTGTGTTTCAAGATCCGGGTTCATCACTGAATCCTAAGCGAACGATTAAGCAAATTCTAAGCCTTCCGTTGGTGGTGCACGGTATAGGAAACGCACGTGAGCGCTTGTCACGGCTGCGCGAGCTCCTCGAGATGGTGGAACTTCCACCAGATGAGTATCTTTACAAGTACCCACAGTCAATTGGCGGTGGTGAAAAACAAATGGTGGCGATCGCTCGCGCGTTAGCAACTAATCCATCGTTCGTCATCCTCGATGAGCCAACTTCAGCGCTCGACGTATCGGTGCAAGGCAAGATAATCAACTTATTGCTTCGTTTGCGTGAGAAATTTAACCTGTCCTATTTATTTATCACCCATGATCTTAGTCTGATGCGTAACGTTACTACGCGGATTGCTATTATGTACCTTGGGAAACTGTGCGAAATCGCACCCACAGCTGAGTTCTTTGCAGAGCCGTTGCATCCATATACCAAGATGCTCCTGTCGTCGATTCCAGTGGTGTCAGACGAGGAAGAAACGCTCAAACCAGAAAAAATCGCGTCGACCGGTGAGATACCTAGTCCAGTCAACGTTCCATCGGGTTGCAGTTTTCACTCACGGTGCGCCCAAAGGATTGGTATTTGTTCGCAGGTCGATCCCGAGATGGTGGAGATGGAAGAGGGACACTTTGTTCGGTGTCACTTATTTGGGAACTCTCGTGAGCTATATTCGAAGACGCGAGAACAGATACGGTGAAAAATGCATATTAAGGAAAAACTAGCTGATCTTCATGCCCATTTAGAACAGTATACCCCCGCAGAAAGAGAGGAAGTGCTTACGCGAGCCAACTCAGTGGGAGTTCGTTGGATCGTTACAGCAGGGATGGATCTACAATCATCTGCACAAGCAGTCAAAATTGCTACCGCGCATAAGCAAGTATTGGCCTCGGTGGGCATTCATCCCTGGGTGGCAGCAGAGACGGATCTACGCGACTTGACCGACAAGATCCGCTATCTTGCTCTTGATAATACAGCCACAGTAGTAGCTATCAGCGAAGTCGGGTTAGATTTCGTCGATAATGCTTTTACTGGTGTAAGTTACCATGATAATGAAAATTTGCGTGAAGCCCAAGAACGAATCTTCAGACAACAAGTAGATCTGGCCTGTGAACTAGCACTTCCCCTCATTATTCATTGTCGTGGGGCTTACTCCACGTTAATTTCGATCCTGCAGGAGGAGAGGGCGTATCGGGTCTGTGGGGTTATTCATAATTTCGATGGAGATAAGAAAACAGCAGATCAACTTCTTAATATGGGGTTTTATCTATCATTTGGGGGAGCCATAACCTATCCTACTGCAACCACGCTACAGAAGATCGTGTGCCACGTTCCCCTCGATAGGATCTTGATCGAGACTGATTCTCCATACATGCCTCTCTACTTACAGTTAGATGAGAAGAATGAACCGGCCAACGTTGTGCAGATTGCCAGAACGCTAGCAAAAATCATAAAGGTCGATAGCGAGGAATTCATCGATATATCATATACTAATTTTAAAACTCTCTTAAAGATCGCGATGCGCGATGAAAATTGAAAAGGAACCATGTTTGAGGGATGATAGCCAACTTTCTGAAGCATGAGGGGAATGTGTTAAGTAACGGTTTCATCCTCGACATCAAGCGTTACGCAATCCACGACGGGCCGGGGATCCGCACCACGGTCTTTCTCAAGGGCTGCCCGTTGAGCTGTCAATGGTGTCATAATCCGGAGAGTCAGCGCGAGCGGCCGGAGATCCTCTACTACGAGGAACGATGCACGCTGTGTGGTGCTTGCGCCTCGGTCTGTAAACACGGAGCGATAGGTGTTGTCGATGATCATCTGACGCTCGATCAGTCCCTCTGCGTGGGATGCGGCGACTGTGTCCGCGCCTGCCCGAACGATGCACGGAAGCTTGCCGGGCGAGTGATGAGCGTTGATCAGGTCGTTTTGGAGATTGTCAAGGATACATTGTTCTACGAGGAATCGGGCGGTGGCGTGACTCTCTCCGGTGGCGAGCCCCTCATGCAAGCGGAGTTTACCAGAGACATAGCTGCGCGATGTCATGAGCTCGACATCCACACTGCCCTCGACACCAGCGGGTACGCTCCCGAGGAGGCATTGATAAAGGTTGCTGGAGTAATCGATCTCTTCCTGTACGACGTCAAGGTGGTCGACGATGCCCTTCACCTTGCCTACACCGGAGTATCGAATCGTAGCATCCTGTGTAATCTGCGCATACTCGACGAGATGGGAAAACGTATCTGGATCAGGTTCCCTCTCGTGCCAGGGGTCAACGATGACAAGCGATCGTTATCTGATTTGGTCGATCTGCTAGCACCACTGCGCGCGGTGGAGGCGATCCAGGTTCTGCCGTATCATCGCGCTGGTGTGGGTAAGTACCAGCGCTTGGGACGAGAGCACAAGTTTCTCGGTACTGAGGAGCCATTTGGTGAAGATGTAGCGGCGTACCTCGCTGAAAGGACCGGGCTTCCAGTGCGGATTGGGGGTTAGATGATGAATGAGCGTATCAAACGGTTGCTGCAAGAGAGCAGGGATGCTGTCCCGCGGGTGAGTGCGGAACGGGCGAAGATACTGACGCAATTCTACTCTAGCTCTGAGGCGCATGGGCATTCCATTCCAGTGACGCGCGCGCTGGCCTTCTCCTACCTGTTGCAAAACAAGTCAATCAGCATCGGTGATGATGAGCTGATCGTTGGTGAGCGCGGTCCCGCGCCCAAGGCTACCTCCACCTATCCCGAGCTATGCAGCCACTCCGCGGAAGACCTGCGCCTCCTCGATGGCCGCCTACGCACTCCATTTGCGGTAAGCGATGATGCGTTCAACATGCTAACTGCAGAAGTGATCCCCTTCTGGCAAGGGCGCTCGATGCGGGAGAAGGTCTTTGCCGCAATGACGCCGGAATGGCATAAGGCGTTCGACACTGGCGTGTTCACCGAATTTATGGAGCAACGATCGCCCGGGCACGCCGTCCTTGACGACAAGATCTACCACCATGGTATCCGCGACTTCGTTGAGCGGATCGAGGACGTGCGCGCACGTCTCGACTGGAAGAGCGATCCCCGTGCCTATGACAAAGACGAAGAGCTGTGCGCGATGAGGATCGCCGCTGCTGGGATGCTCGGTCTTGCTGGAAGGTACGCGAAGCTTGCCAGAAAGATGGCGGCAAGCGAATCGGACCCCAATCGTCGCGAGGAGCTTAAGAGGATTGCGGAAGTGTGCGAGTGGGTCCCGGCCAACGCGCCGCGCACGTTCTGGGAGGCGATCCAGATGTACTGGTTCGTGCACCTAGGGGTGGTTATCGAATTGAACAGCTGGGATTCGTTCAATCCAGGACGGCTCGATCAGCACCTGTTCCCGTTCTACGAGCGCGAGGTCGCCTCCGGTGCCCTCACCCGCGATGGCGCTGTAGAGCTCCTTGAATGCCTGTGGATTAAGTTCTCCAACCAGCCAGCTCCCCCTAAGGTAGGGATTACTGAGGAGCAGAGCGCAACGTACAACGATTTTGTCCTCGTCAACACTGGCGGGTTGACGGAGAACGGCGACGATGCGGTCAATGAGGTCTCCTACATCATCCTCGATGTAATTGGAGAAACGCGTCTCCCGTTCAGCGGGTCCTGCGTTCAACTGAGCAAGAAGAACCCCAATCGGTTCCTCAAGACAGCCCTGCGCGTCGTGCGCCGTGGCTTCGGACAACCGTCAATCTTCAACACCGACGCAATCGTGCAGGAGTTCCTCCGCGCCGGGAAGAGCGTGCAGGACGCGCGTAACGGTGGGCCAAGCGGGTGCGTGACGATCAGTGCGTTTGGCAAGGAAAGCTGCGTTCTCACTGGGTACATGAACTGGCCAAAGATCCTGGAGATCGCCCTTCACAATGGGATCGATCCGCGCACGGGCGAGATGGTGGGGATTGAGACCGGTAATGTGGGTGGTTTCGCGAGCTTCGACGATCTGTTTTCTGCCTACCGTAGGCAGCTTCAATATTTCATCGACTTGAAGACAGCCGGGAACAGCATAATCGAGCGGCTGTATGCTGAGGAGATGCCGGCGCCATTCCTGTCGCTCCTCGTTGATGACTGCATCGAGCGGGGGCGTGATTACAACGATGGCGGACCGCGCTACCCGACAACCTACATTCAGGGGGTCGGGCTGGGAACAACGACCGATGCCCTGTCCGCGATCAAGAAGCACGTGTTCGATACGGGTGATATGAGCCTTCCTGATCTGGTGCAATCACTCGATGATAACTTTAAGGATCGCGAAGAACTGCGACGAATGCTTTCTGCCTCACCGGCGTTCGGGAACGACGATGATCGTGCGGATAGCATCGCCCGAGCTCTCTTCGATGCCTACTTCGACGCCATCGATGGCCGAGAGAACACCAACGGCGGCTCCTACCGGATAAACCTCCTCCCCACCACCGTACATATCTACTTTGGGAAGATGGTCGGTGCAACGGCGAACGGTCGACTAGAGGGGAGGCCGCTCTCCGATGGAATCTCACCCAGTCAGGGAGCGGATACGCAGGGTCCGACGGCTGTTGTGCGCTCGATGGGTAAGATCGATCACGTGCGCACCGGAGGGACGCTCCTCAATCAGAAGTTCCTCCCCTCTGTCCTGGCCGGCGATGAGGGGATCGACAAGTTGGCTGCACTCGTGCGCACGTACTTTCGCTACGATGGGCATCATATCCAGTTCAACGTCGTCGATGCGGATACCCTGCGCGACGCAAAGCTTCATCCGCAGGCTCACCGCGACCTCATCGTGAGGGTAGCAGGATACAGCGACTACTTCAATAACCTTGAATCGAGCCTGCAGGACGAGATCATCGCCCGGACCGATCATGATTCGTTTTGAAATACGCTTCGTAACGGATGTAGGAGAATTGTGATGGACGTCGCCAGATAATTGGTTACGCATAGCAACTATCAACGTACATGCTGCAAACACGCCAACGCAGGAGGTTCTGGGGTATCCCTTCACTCCTGGAGGTGAGAGGATCTGCTTACGTGATGACTATCTCCTCTCTTGTGCTTACAGATCGCGATCCGTTTCCAGTAGGATTCGATCTGGAAGGGGACGACGGAGAGGAGTAGTATTCCGCGGAAAGCAAAAGAGGCTTGTCGCTTGTTAGGGTAACCGGGTGCATCGAATAGAGACCCAATTGAACAGATCGAGGAGAAGATGACAGAGTACCGTATTGAGGAGCACCCGATCCTGGCGGTTGAACCGCGGGAGAGGGTGGAATTTTATTGGCAGGGGCGGAAACTCATGGCGAAAGAGGGCGAGATGATCTCATCCGCCCTATTTGCGCAGGGCATCCGCATATTCGGCCATCATCACAAGGACGGCGCGCCGCAGGGGATCTTCTGTGCAAATGGGCAGTGCGCCCAATGCATGGTGATCGCCGATGGTGTTCCGGTGAAGTCGTGCATGACCCCTGTCAAGCCTGGTATGCACGTCGAACCACTCGATGGACTCCCTACCCTTCCCACCGAGCGCGCTCGAAAGGTGGAAGGGGTCCCTGCGACGATCGAGATCCCGGTGTTGATCATCGGCGGCGGTCCGGCAGGGATGTCGGCGGCGATCGAGCTGGGGAAGCGCGGGATTGGCGTCCTTCTCGTTGACGATAAGGAGCACCTGGGCGGAAAGCTTGTCCTCCAGACCCACCGCTTCTTCGGGTCGATCGAGGCCGTTCACGCAGGGGCGCGAGGGATCGATATCGCTGTTCTCCTGGAGAATGAGGTGCGCGAACACCCCTCGGTGGAAATCTGGATGCGAAGCACCGTCCTTGCCGTGTTCAGCGATCAGAAGGTGGGGATCCTGCGCGATGGGGAGAGGTACACACTCGTCAAACCGCAGGTCCTGTTGGTCGCCGCAGGGGCGCGGGAGAAGTCGCTGGTCTTCCGCGGGAACACGCTTCCCGGTCTCTACGGCGCGGGGGCGTTCCAGACACTGGTTAACCGCGATCTCGTCAAGGCGGCCGAGCGACTGTTCATCGTCGGCGGAGGGAACGTCGGCCTGATCGCCGGGTATCATGCCCTGCAAGCGGGGATCGAGGTGGTCGGCTTGGTCGAGGCACTCCCCGAGTGTGGTGGGTACAAGGTACACAGAGATAAGCTTGCCCGCCTCGGCGTGCCGATTTACACCTCTCACACGATCCTCTCCGCCAATGGCAAAGAGCAGGTGGAGTCGGTGACAATCGCGGAGATTGACGAGCAGTTCCAGCCGATCCCCGGGACGGAAAAGTCGTACACCTGCGACACGATCCTGATCGCGGTCGGGCTCGACCCGGTGAACGAGTTCACTGCCAAGGCGAAGGAATACGGCTTCACAGTCTTTGACGCCGGGGACGCTGAGGAGATAGCCGAGGCCTCGGCCGCGATCTTCTCCGGTAAGATCAGGGGTGTTGAGATCGCACGTGTACTTGGTATCGATGCAGGGAAGGTCCCTGCTGAATGGGCCCGCACCGCGGAGATCCTCCGCTCGCATCCAGGTGCAACGGTCGCAGAGGAGGTGCCCGCGCAGGAGAAGGGTGTCTTCCCGGTTCTTCACTGCCAGCAGGAGATCCCGTGCAACCCCTGTTCCGCTGTCTGTCCGTTCGGATTGATCCGGATTGATCCTACTGACATCCGTCACCGGCCGCGCTACATCGCGGATGAGGTCGGGAAATCCTGCATTGGGTGCGAGCGCTGCATCGCGATCTGTCCGGGGCTAGCGATCACCCTCGTCGACTATCGGGAGGACTCCGAGATGCCGACGGTGACGATCGCCTACGAGTTCGCTAAAGATAGCGTCAAGATAGGTGAAAGGGTGATCGTCCTCGATACCGAAGGGACGCCCTTGGACGAGGTAGAAGTGACGAACGTGCGAGCCATCGAGCGGAACGATCGTACCGTCCTTGTCAAGGTGAAGGCTTCCAAGTCCTACGCCAAGCGGATCGCCGGGATTCGCGTGCAGGCGCCGTCAGTCTCGCAACCGCTCCCCGAGCAACTTGAGCGGCTCACCGATGACACGATCGTCTGCCGCTGTGAGCGGGTGACCGCAGGAGAGATCCGCGCGCTGATCCGGCAGGGGTGCCGCGACATGAACGAAGTCAAAGCGGTGACCCGTGCCGGGATGGGTGCCTGCGGAGGGAAGACCTGCACCGCGTTGATCAAACGGATCTTTCGCGAGGAAGGGATTCCCATAGAGGAGATTGCAGAAGAGGTAAAGAGGCCACTCTTTATCGAGGTCCCGCTTGGGACCTTTGCCGGTACAGCCTCGGCTGAGACCGAGGAGGAACGATGACTAACTACGATCTGATCATCATCGGAGCGGGGAGCGTCGGCGTACCGACGGCGATGGCCATGGTTCAGGCCGGGGTAAAGGTTCTCGTTCTCGATCGGTTCGCCAGTCAGGGCCAAGGATCGAACAAGGCTGCGATCGGAGGGATCCGTGCCACCCACTCCGATCCGGCGAAGATCCGCCTCTGCCTGCGGACACTGGAGGTCGTCTCCACCTGGGAAGAGACCTATGGGGATGATATCGAGTGGACGAAGGGCGGGTACACCTTCGTTGCCTATCGCAAACATGAGGAAGAGACGCTGAAGAAACTCCTCGCGATCCAACATTCTTACGGTCTGAACATCGATTGGTACGATAGAGATGACTTCTTGAAGATCGTCCCCGATCTGAATCCAAACGGACTGCTCGGTGGGACCTTCTCTCCCGATGACGGCCACTGTTCGACGCTCCTCGTTGGGCACGCGATGTACGCAGTGGCCAAACAGGCAGGGGCGACGTTCCGCTACAACGAGCGCGTTACCGGGATCGATGTCACGGATGGGCATGTCAGCGGTGTAAAAACCGACCATGGCGAGTACGCAGCACCAGTTATTGTCAACGCCGCCGGTCCGTGGGCAGGAGAGATCGGAGACCTAGTTGGGCTCGATCATCCCGTGAACCCTGATTCGCACGAAGGGGGGATCACCGAGCCGGTCGCTCACTTCCTCAACCCGATGGTCGTCGACATCCGGCCGGCCCCTGGTTCGGCGAACTACTACTTCTATCAGCTGGGAACCGGCCAGGTCGTCTTCTGCATCACGCCACAGCCGTCCATCCCCGGGTTTGACCGTCGCGAGACGAGTGAGTTCCTCCCCATGGTCGCCCGTCGCATGGTCGACCTCATGCCACGCCTTGAGAACATCCGCGTGCGCCGCACCTGGCGCGGCCTCTACCCGATGACCCCCGACGGCTCGCCGCTCGTCGGTTGGTCGGAAGAGGTCTCTGGCTACCTGATGGCGATCGGGATGTGTGGCCAGGGATTCATGCTCGGCCTTGGCCTGGGGGAGCTCCTCGCCCGCATGGTGACCGACGCGCTTACTGCAGATGACGAGGAGACACTCCAGATCCTCTCGCCACAGAGGCAGTTCCAGGGCCAGGAAGCGCTGAAGTAGAGGAGTTCTTGCATAAACCTCTTTTTCGAACGGGTTGCGAAGCAAGACCGGAGGTCGAACAGAAGCTTTCACCGCCGAGGACCTGTCTACCATCGTATTCTGACAGGCAGGCGCGGAGCACGCCGAGAAGGGGAGCAGGATTGAGTGACTAAATCTCCCGATCATTCAATCTTCCGATCTCTCAATTCCTCAGCACCCTTCACACCGCGGGTGAGAATCTTGTATAATGAATGATCAAACGGGAGAGGGTGTGAAAATACGGTGAGCGAATAGGCAGTCTATGTATCGGACAGAAAGGATGGGGCTGTGAGGGTGGGAGCAGAACAGGTCATTACAAGCGAGGTTGAGACCTCGGAGCGAAACACTCGCCCGATGACATGTTTTGATGTTGCAGTGGAAGACCTGGTCCTGCGCTTTCCTGGAGACACTTTCCAAGAGGAGTAACCGATGTGGACACAAGAAGGAAACAGTGCCGAGCAACTGGACCGACCTGAGATGCTTCAGTTGCTTGAGTACCACCAGCGTGCCGGATGGAATGCTCTAGATAAATATGTGCAGCATCTGAATATCCAATTGGCCCTAATGACCGCACTACTGACAGGCGGAATCATCGCAATTGCAGGCCCTTGGACTACGGGTAAGTCTGTTGTGCTCTTCATCCCCCTCGTCATGGTGTGCCTTCGCAAGTTCACGATCGAATCGCTTGATCGATCCTATCGACGATTCCTGGAAGCAGCAGCTTGCTCCCGTAAGTTGGAGTGGCTGCTCCAGTTCGATCGGCCGATCAGTGTTTCCAAGGGGGCTTCTGAGCGAGAAACTGTCTTTCCAGATGACAAGTGTCTCGATGTCGCTCGTCGATGGGGAGGACTGCCTCACGAAAGCCGCACGTCAGCAGCCTGGGTGACAGATGGTATGGGAAAGAGACGTAATGATGTAACATGGAGACTACTGCGCTTCATCTTCATCACGACTCTCTTCATTCCCCCTGCCAGTTGGCTGGTTGCTGCAGCGAGCGAAGCATCGTGGGATTTCAGCAAGAAGTGGTTGATAGCCATGGGTTCTCTAGTAGTGATCGTCGAGGTAGTGGCTCTTACGTTGTATCGCACGCACTCGAGGAAGATTAGAGATAGGCGGAATGGGAAAAACATTAAGACTCATGGATGAGACACTCGTGAGCACTCCGATGCCTGAACAAGCCGCCGCCGAGCTAGGAACGTCCTTCCTCGGGTTCTGCGGATACATGACAGAGGACATTCACAAGAGTGAGCAGATCGAAGTTGTTGTCCCGCTCTCCGGTTGATCAACACGCTGCTGGCCGAGCTCCGGACAGACCGGGGCGAACGGTCGTATGCACTTGAGGTTGCGAACTGAGAAGTCGGGAACGGCTTCGTATTCATGTGTGGGGACAGGCACGTCACCGCTTTGCTCCGCTTGAGCCAGTCCCCGTTACCTGTAGGCGAAGGTGACGTTCCCAAAACGTCCCCTGAGCGTTCTATGTCAAGGGTCGGGTAGGTTTCCCCGGTCTGTGGTCGGCTACGTGTCCCCGTCCTTTTTCTCCGACGTGTTGTCTCGGTGCACCTCCTTTTCTCCAGCGTCAAGCCTCCTCTGGCGTTGACGGTAGC
>Ga0307428_1000713_pt1 | contig 19270 bp, 21 predicted proteins | sample SalMarWE160240MG_FD_202161 | JGI IMG/M metagenome (GOLD analysis project Ga0307428, IMG submission 202161) | Salt marsh sediment microbial communities from the Plum Island Ecosystem LTER, Massachusetts, United States - WE1603-240 | ecosystem: Environmental > Aquatic > Marine > Intertidal zone >...
GTGAGGGACTTCGAGGGTCACCTCTACATCGGGACTTCCTCCTGGCTGACGTGCCACGTGCCCTTCAAGAAGACGGATCTGTTCCACAATATGGCTTCTCTGCCCTCTGCAGTACCGGGGAGGTATATCGTGGCAAACGAGCAGGAATCGGCGGGCGCGTGCCTCACCTATCTTTGCGACAACATCCTCTTTCCCAAGGACGAATTGCTCAAGGAATCACAACCGGAGGATGTATTGACTATCTTCGACAGGATCGTGGCTGATATCCCTGCCGGGAGCGAAAAGCTGATATTCACCCCTTGGCTCTATGGAGAGAGGACGCCGATAGAGAACCATTCGGTGAGGGCCGGTATGTTCAACCAATCCCTCACCACCACGCGAGGACACATCCTGAGGGCCGTGTACGAAGGGGTTGCCTACAACTCGCGGTGGCTGTTGCGGTATGTGGAGAAATTCATCAGGGCTCGAATGGATCCCATCACCATGATCGGCGGCGGTGCGAATTCAGATGTCTGGTGCCAGATCCACGCAGACGTGCTGAATCGGACCATCAGGCAGGCCAAGGATCCGATACAGGCAAACCTCAGGGGCGCGGCCCTGCTGGGATTCGTAGCGCTTGGGCTTCTCAGCTTCGATCAGATCCCGGAGCTCGTTCCCATGGCCAATACCTATACGCCCAATCCGGAAAACCGCGAAATGTACGATGAGCTGTTCAGGGAATTCCTGAATATCTACCGGCGCACCAAGGGGATCTATGCGAGATTGAACAAGGAGTGATGTAGATCACGGACTAAAGATGAGGGAGATATGCGATGGACCTGAAGCGTTTTTTTATGCGCGGCATCGAGCTGATGCCCCCGATCATTGTTTCGGGGTTGTTCAGATGCATTAAGCCGATTCCGGCCGTGAAGAGGATGATGGAAGCTCAGTACGGGGAGATCATGGGGGAGCTTGAAAAGGCGGTGAAACCTTACAGGCATAGGGCAATGAGGTTTCAGGAGATTCCCGACCAGGGCCTGCGGCGGGAGGATGTACTCGAGGAGATGCGGCGGATTCAAGAGATGGAGGAGTCGAAGTGGAGGGAGGGCTATGTGTCGGGTGCCGTGTATCACGGCGATAAATCGCACATAGAATTTCTCAATGAGGTATATGCGATCAATTCCCAGAGCAACCCGCTCCACGCAGACGTGTGGCCAAGCAGTTCAAAGTACGAGGCGGAGGTGGTATCCATGGCAGGCACTATGTTAAGCGCCGGAACTGCTTCGGGAACGGATCAGGAGATATGCGGGGTGGTTACTTCCGGCGGCACGGAGAGCATCTTGCTCGCCATGAAGGCATACAGGGACTGGGCCAGGGATCGCAAAAAGATCGCCAAACCCGAGATGATCATTCCCACCACTGCCCATGCTGCCTTTGACAAGGCGGCCCAGTATTTCAACATACGATGCATCCGCATCCCCGTAGACGAGGACTACAGGGCGGATGTGGAGGCAACCGCAAAGGCAATCACCAGACATACCATCGTCCTTGTCGGCTCGGCACCCACCTTTCCCCATGGGATCATCGATCCCATCGAAGAGCTCTCAGAGCTGGCGAGACAAAAGGGCATCGGCTTCCACACCGATGCATGTCTCGGCGGGTTCGTGCTTCCGTGGGCCGAGCGGTTGGGATATGCCGTCCCTGCATTCGATTTTCGACTGCCCGGTGTCGCCTCCATTTCCGCTGACACCCATAAATATGGATACGCCTCAAAGGGGACCTCGGTAATCCTGTATCGCGGACCGGAGCTGCGCCGCTATCAGTATTATAAAACCACGGAATGGCCGGGAGGCCTGTACTGCTCGCCCACCTTTGCAGGGAGCCGTCCGGGAGCGCTGACTGCTGCGTGCTGGGCCACGATTGTGTCTATAGGCGCAAAGGGCTATCTGGAGGCCACAAAAAAGATCCTTGAAACGGCAGCGTTCATAAAGGCAGGAATCCAGCGAATACCGGAACTCTCCATACTCGGCGATCCCCTGTGGGTGATCGCATTCGGCTCGGAGAAAATGGATATCTACCGGGTGATGGAGGTTATGTCACAGCGAAAGTGGGCACTGAACCCGCTCCACAAGCCGCCCGCGGTTCACCTCTGTGTGACCCTGAGGCATACCGGGGAAGGCGTGGCGGAGAGATTCATAGACGACCTAAACTCGGCTGTCACGTATGTGAAGGAGAACCCGGATCAACGGGGCGGCATGGCGCCTGTCTACGGCATGGCAGCCAGGCTGCCGCTGAGGGGTGTGGTGGGAGATCTCTTGGAGAGATACATGGATCTCTTATACAAGGCGTAGATACCTCTCGGTTTTTTGTGCTCCCGGACAACCCCGGTGCAGAGGCCCCGGCCTTTTACAGCACTTCATCATGGCCCTTTGTGAACAAAGAGCTGCCGTATACTCCCTTTTTTGTTTGGCGCTCCAGGCATTTAATTGTTTTATTTGACATCTAATTATATTCCTATTATAATACATTTATAAAATTAATCCGTTTTCATACTACATATTGATGAAAATGACGGTTAATTACTACATAGAGTAAGGAATTCTCTATGTGGCGGGAATGCAACAGAGGGGCTTCAATGCCGATACTGCTCCGAGATCCCGGGGCAGGCAGGGTGATACATTGGAGTACCGGCTGCAAAAGAAGGACAGGGACCGCCTTGTCAAACACCTTAAGCACTTAATCAACTCTGTTGATAGGTGCAGTAATAAAGCAGTTCTGGTGGACTCCGACATGAAGGAAATCGTGACGGTCTACAACCTGATGTGAAGCCGGGAAGAGCACCCGAAAGGGAAAACCTCAATCTGGCAGCCCGATACCAAAGGATAATCTCTATCTCTTAAGGATACGGCATCCCGGGTTATCCCCGGTAGGACGTATTATTGTTGCCAAGTCTTTCCTCTCGCTCTATAGTGGTACTGCCCTATCTTTCAAGTCGAGAACGGTAATAGATAGGAAAAGTTTGTCGCAGGAAGGAGCGTCCATGAGATTGCATCACGTGGGACTGGTGTGCAGCTCCCAGGAACGAGCGGATCGATTCTATGAGGGGATTCTCGGCTTGGCGAAGATCAAAACCACGGAGCTTCCCGAGGAGCTAACGGAGCAGATATTTCACAAAGCTCAGCGATGCCTGATGATCTTATATGAAAAGGATGGATGTGCCGTCGAGGTCTTTGTGCCCGAAGAATTGCCCGGGAGAAAAGACGCCTTTGAGCATCTCTGTCTTGAGGTCCCGGAAAGAGAAGCGTTTCTTAAAACCTGTGAGGAAAACGGACTCGAGGTTCGACGCATTCCAAGGGGAGATGCGTTTATCGCATTCGTCGGGGATTTCGACGGCAACCTGTTTGAGATAAAAGAGGCCGCACTTGAGAAATAATCTTGATCAAGAATCACGAGGCACTCCTGATTCACTGGCTTCGTCCCTTCCCTCGGTTGCATCCATGGCCGGCAAAGGCAAGGGACCCATAGACCGTGCAGCCACCGCTGTAATTGCTCTTGCCCTGATCGCCTTGGTTGTTCTCTCCTATGGTTTCCTGAGCCGCATAAAAGGACACGGCGCCTTGAGCCCGGTGAGCTCGTTTTCTCAATTCGTGAACGATCTCGAGCAGCAGGTCAGGGGGTATCTGGGACAGATTGGAAGGGCATTCGAGCCTCGCAAGAGCGCCAAACAAAGGGCGAAGAACTATATCCTTGTCGGGCACCGCTATTATAAAGAGGGACAATTCGACAGGGCGATCGGAGCATTCGACAGGGCGGTCAAGATTGATCCCAAGAATGCCGAGTCCTATTTCTGGAGAGGGCGCTCCCTTATGGGCGTAAGCCGTTATGATGAGGCCACCGCGGATTTCAAGACAGCGGTCAAGCTCAACCCCGCCCATGTCGATGCCTACGATAATCTGGGATGGCTCTATGCGAGAGCGGGAAACTACCAAGAAAGCACCTCAAACCTTACCAGGGCCATTGAACTAAAGCCGGATAACGGCTGGGCATACTATTATCGGGGGCAAATCCGGTACAAGATGGGCGAGATGGACCTGGCAGTCCGCGATGCCGAGGAGGCCTGCAGATTGGGCCTCCAGGATGCCTGTGCTATGTATGAGAGGATCAAAAAGGAGATTCTTTAGCATGGGCTGAGAGGTTTGCCGTTCACTGGCCGCATTCCCTGAGCCCTGCTCCTTTTACCCTTTTATCTCTGTGTAGAGAGATTCCGTTTCATCGGAAGGCCCGACGCCGAGGATCTCATAGAGGGTGTTTTTTAAGAGGAAAAACCCAAGCAATAAGATGTTCTCACGAATCGTACACCATGCTGTTGACGGCCCGGCTCATCATGATATGTTTTGCCGTGCAATCATGCACGAGGCAAATCTTTCGCAAGATATGTATCTCTCCCTCGATAAGAAGATAAACATCTTATGCTAGCACTGTCCGATTGTCCTTCCCTGTATTGTCTTTAACATTGACCCGCCGGATGCTTTTTCTTATAGTCCAAAAAAAAGGCGAATTTCACGATAAGGTGTGAAAACCGATAGGGAGGTGACGGAGAGATGCCCAAGATCAAAGACGATCTGACCATGGAGCAGCTCCAGGAGGTGATGGGCTACGTGAAGCAGGGCGATGCCGCGCATGAGGAAGCGGCAGAGACGGTGCACACCCTGCTTCGGAGACCGGAGAATGTTTTTTACCGGGACATAGGGCACGGCAGGGGGATGTGGGTGACGAGAAACAATACCATCATGTGCCCGAGGAGCCCGGAGCCGTCTGCATACTACCTGGGGGGATGCAGGTGGAAGGAGTATGAGAGAGTGCGGGATGCCAACACCGACGTGCTGAACCTCGCCAGGGGCATGAGCTACAAGTGGGCGATCCTGAACCTGATGTTCTCCAAGATGGCGCTGGAGGGAAGGGCAACAATTGAGGAGGTGAGGGCCTCGAGGATCGGCGGCGGAAAATCCGTGATCTATGAGCCTCACTACACCACACAGAATTTCTCCCACATAGACCAGCCGTTATCAGAACTTGAGAAAGAGGTGCTCAAGGAAAAGGTTGTGCCCGTGCTCGAGGGGCTCGTGCAGTATATCTTCGCGCCTGATATGGGCACGCGTTGTGAGCACGTGGATTTCGTGGCTCAATGCGCACCGCACAACGTTGCGTGCATGAGCCTGGAAAAAGGCGGCTCCGGCGATCCGTCGCTCATCACAGCCAGGGGCGTCTATGAATCTATGCTCGAGTCAGCGGCCTACGGGCTTCAGCAGGAGGGCCTCAATAACCTGACCGTTGCAGTACAGGGGACCGGCAAGGTAGGCTCGCATCTCATAGACTACATGGTCCGGGATTATCCCGGGGTTACCCTCATTATCGCTGATGCCGATCCGACGAAGGCTGCAGAAGAGATCACGGCATTGAGGGACAGGGGAATCGACGCGCGGCAGGTTGTGCCCAATGAGATCTACGATCAGCAGTTCGATATCTTCAGTCCAAACGCCATGGGGCAGGTCGTGAACCCTTCGACTATTGCCCGGATGGTGAGGGCGAATCGCGGCAAGAAACTCCTCATCGTGGGCGCGGCCAATAACCAGATAGACGAAAGGAGAAGGGGCGGCAGAAAGGAGATCGAAGACCTGCTGAGGAAGCACAAGATCCTCTATGCCCCCGACTTCGTGGTGAACCTCGGGGGGATCCTCAACCTGATCTATGAATTCGAATCCGTGATGAAGGTGTTCGGGGGCTCTTACAAAAAGGACAGGCCCCTTGAGGTGGTCCATGGGGTGAGGACCATACTGCGAGAGATCTATGACCGCAGCGCACACACGAGGATATCAACCCAGACTATTGCGGATCGGCTTGCCGAGGAGCACATAGCGAGGTGGGCGATCTTCGGAGGATTCGGGCCGGATGAGCTTCAGGCCAGGAGTTATCTGGTTGATGTGCTGCCCACTGCTTCAGGAAACACGGTGCCTATTTCATAGACCTGATGAATCACAGGAGCAGAGGAAAAAAGATCACACAGATCCTTTGAATCTAGTCAGATTTTCCATTCATACAGCCTCTAGAGACCCTTATCCAGCAGGGAAAACAGATCGGCCCATTCGGATATCCTCACGACATCTCCTTCTGGTTCCTGGGATGCCATGCTGGTTATAGATGGCGCTATGGGGATCTTCTTGTCGCGAACATAGGTAAACCAGACCGGCCTTATCCCTGCTTGCCTGGCGCCGGCAATATCCGGCTCCGGGTCATCTCCCACATAAAGAATTTGCTCCTTGCTGACGTCAAGCTCACGCATAAGCTGCTGAAAGACCAGGGGATGCGGTTTTCGATAGCCCAACTCACCTGATATGAGAACCGCATCGAAGTGGGGAGTGAGGCCGAGGGAGTCGATGATCTCCCTTACGGCAGGCGGATGGGTGAAGTTTGAAAGCAGCCCTAATCGGTAGGCGTCCTTGAGGGTTTCAAGCATGTCCATAGTGCCGGGGATGAGCCGGCAGCGGCCTATAAAGGCAGAGAAATAGGCATTGACCGCTTCTGCGATTCGAGAGTCCTCAGGCTCAACCTCATATCCCTGGGTGAGGAGGGCAGCACCGATCCAAAAGCGGTTATGCGTCTCCTTGCCTTCCAGGCGGGCTTCATGTATGAATCGGAGGGCGGATTCCCTATAGGCATCCTTGAATGAGGTTTTTTCCAACGGGAAACCGTTCATGGTGAGGCTTAAAAGAAGCCTCTCCATCGCCTCCTCCAGGGTAGAGGGCTCCATAGTGAGAAGGGTGTTAAACAGGTCGAATCCTATGGCTTTTGTCCCGGGCATAGGGACCTTTCTTATCTTAATGAAGGCAGGATTGCAAGACGTGAATTATTGAAAAATGGTGTTACACGATTTGAGAGTCAAGGGAAGGTATGCTATTATCCTGTTAGCCAGGCAATGAGTGGGTGGGTAGTTATTTTGATGTCCCTCTCAGGGATGATGGAAATCCCTCGCCTTTAGGCGGAGCAGAGCTTAGTCCATCGATTCATAAATTCGTTCACGAATTTATTCACTCAGGACTTAGTGCTGAGTGAGAAAGAACGGCCCATAATCATGGAAAATACGTGAGTGTAATTGCGAATCGAAGCACTAAGGTTGCCTCCGATAGAGTTGTCATTCCGGCCATAGAGCCGGAATCCAGGGGAAAGGACGATCAGGCATTCTGGATGCCCCCGGCTTACTACATGCCGGGGCAGGCTTATCAAAGCCTGTCCTGGACGTGATCCAGTATCCGGCATGACGTTGAAGCTCGATACTTTGCTGCTTGAGGCGGGGTAGTTCATTCTTATCAAGGAGTGCTATGAGCGATAGATTGCTGCAGATCCAGTTGACCTATATTAGGGAGCTGTACGCCCAGTTGCCGGATGATCTGGATAGATCCCTTCTGGCGGTGAGGGAAGATAACGTTTTCCGTTTCAAGGCATTCGGGCAGCCCTGCGCCATTACGCCGGAGGGGATACATCTTTCAGGGGAGCTCCTCACCGGAGGCATGGGGATCATCATCGCACTCTACGCGCGGTATGCCTCGCGCGATGAGGTGCAACTCTCACCCCCTAAGGCCTTTGCGCAGATAAAGGGGAGCCGGCCTCATCAGGGAGCGTTTAGAGCACGGTCGGAGCAGAGCCTGGTTCCCCACGTGGGTGCTATCAGGGAGTCTATAGAGGGCATCGTGCAGGTCTTTGATGGTTTTGAGAATAAGGATGGGAGCGGGGATTTTTCATTCACACTGTTCCCGCTTCCGAAGGTTCCCCTCTCCCATGTGTTTTACCTGGCAGATGAGGAGTTTTCCGCCTCGGTGATCTGTCTTTTCGCCGCTAATGCGGAGGCCTTTATGCCGGTTGACGGCCTTGCCGACGTCGGCGAGCACACCGCTGAAAAAATCATTGAATTGATCGGCCCGCAGCAGTAATAGCTGCATACATGCTACGGATCAAAAACCAATGAGGCATCTCTTTTCTCATCAAGACCGAGAGGAAGCGTCGGGTAATTTGCACACATAGTCCTGAGTATCCTCGTTCTCCGGTTGAACCGGGCCTCGGTAATTGATAGTATAGCACAAGGTTGAACGGTTTCCGGTTTACATACCTGATAGGGAGCCGTTCATCAGGATACCGCATGATAGTAATGCTTAGACGAGCCATAGTGACGATTCTCGTATTGCTGGGCATATCCGGTTCGCCAGGTCTTGCCGGTGCATCAGGGGCGGCCGGGGTCTACGATATCCAGGTGGGCTGTTTAGCAGATTCCGATAACGCGGATCAATTGGCGGGCCTTCTCGAGGAACACGGCCTTCAATGGTACAGTCTGAGCTTTAAGCTCTGTACCCGGTTTATCGTAGATGCGAACGTGGACAATAGCGGGAGGCTTGCCTTTGTGAGGAGGTATCCGGAATTTTCAGATGCCTTCCTGGTGGATAATATCTGGGACCTGCCCCATCCAGATCCGATGAGGATCTCCCCCGTCCCTTCCAGGGAGGCATTTGTAGAAATCATGGCGCCTTACATGCAGCACCAATACCAGAACGGCTATTATAACCAAGGAAGATTGCCCATGGACGAGGATCGGGCTCGGATGTACACGGGATTTATATATGAGGCAGCCGCGTATTACAATATGGATCCGTTTCTCATCTTCGCGCTGGGAAACTTTGAGACCTATTTTTATAATATGTTCGGCGACCTCGATCGTCTCAAATTCAAGCGACCCGATCCGGCACAAGGAATGTTCCAGATCCTCATATCCACAGCCCGCTTGATCTATGAGGAGATGAAGGAGCAAAACCTGCCTCACACGCCCAAGGATTTTCCCGGAGATCTCAGAAGATATCCAAAGGCCCAGATCTACTTCGCTGCCCACTATGTGCATAAGCTTCATCTGGAGCATCACGGAAACCGGTATATGGCACTGCTCGGCTATAACGGATGCAAGAACCCGAACTACGAATACCCGCGGAGGGTAATGAGCTTCTATCAACGGGCAGTCAGGCACTTTCTCAAGGAATTGGAACGGAGAAGTTCCGAGGGGAGCGTGGCGGGGGCCCCAGCTATGCCATCTATAGGGAAAGTCGCCGGCACTGAGAGGGCGCAGGGAAAAGACACTCGTGTGAGATAGAAACAGGAGAGTGGATGATGCATCAGCCAGGATAGTGCAACGACAATGAAGGGGTATAGGTATGGAAAAGAATGTGGGAGCCAAGGATAAGACGATCAGGGCGATCGCCGGGGTAATTCTTCTCGGCCTCGGCATATGGATCCAGGGAGTTGGGGGGCTGGTCTGCGCAATTGCGGGAGTAATCCTCTTGTTCACCGCGGTTACGGGGTTTTGCACCCTCTATAAGCTTCTTGGGATCAACACCTGTAAGCTCAAGACGGAGATTACCGAAAGAGAGAAGAAAGATGTGAGGAGGTAGGAGATGGTTTCAGAGCGAATAAAGGATATGTTCGACAGGATGCCGGAGATCTTTAACCCAGAGGCTGCCAAGGGAGTGGATGCAGTGTTCCAGCTCGATATCACCGGGGAAGGAGGTGGGAATTGGGCAGCCGTGATAAAGGACGGAACGTGCCGGATCCAGGAAGGCAGTCATGCAGATCCGACTGTACGTTTGACCATGTCCGCCGACACCTGGCTTGCCATGGTGAACAGGGAGGTTAACGGCATGCATGCCTTCATGAGCGGCCGGCTCAAGGTGAGCGGCGATATCATGCTCGCCCAGCGGCTCGAGCAGCTGTTTCGATTTTAATCTTGTTGCCTGCAGGGCCTGTTTATTATCAAGGCATTTCTGCATGACAGCGGAGAGAGGATGGGATTCGAGAAGGAACTCATGCTGTCAAAATCACGATTCCTCGCAGGGTGCCAGTGCCCTCTGCGGCTGTGGCATCGGTGCTATAATCCTCAGCTTGCCTCTCAGGTATCCCCGGTACAGCGGGCGATGTTCGATGCCGGCCACGAGGTGGGAGCACTGGCCACCCGTCTCTTCCCCGGAGGGCGCCTCATAGAGGAGGATTACCTGCACCACGGCGAGGCCGTGGAGGCGACGCGAGAGGCGATCGGCGATCAGTCGATCCCTGCACTTTTCGAGGCGGCCTTTGTCTATGATGATGTCCGCGTTCGGGCGGACATTTTAGAGAGGAGGGATGACGGCAGGTGGAATCTGATCGAGGTGAAATCCGCAACCTCGGTCAAAGGGATATATGTTCCGGATGTTGCAGTCCAATACTACGTCCTTCAGGGTGCAGGCATGGAGATCGCGAGCGCCGGCATCATGCATATCAACAAGAAGGGCTATATCTACGACGGCAATCAACTCGATTTAAAAGACCTCTTCTCATTCTCGGAGCTCACCGACCAGGTGATCTCAAGCCAGGAGGAGGTTTTGCGCGGGTTGGGGGATTTAAAGAAAATGCTGAGCGCGCCGGAACCGCCGAAGGTCACTCCCTCTCGCTTTTGCACCAGCCCCTATGTCTGTGAGTTCTGGGAGCACTGCACCAAGAACATGCCGGAGTTCTGGGCGTTCCGGCTCAACGGCATCAGCAAAGAGGAGCTCGATTCCTTGGAGGTGCTGGGCGTTCGGGATATCCGGGATATCCCCTCTTCATTCCCGTTGAACCGCATTCAGGCCCGCATTCGAAGCTGCGTGATCAAGGGGGAAGAGTACCTGTCGCCGGAACTCGGACGGGAACTCATGGAGGTGGCGTACCCGGTTCACTTCCTTGATTTCGAGATCGTTGCCCCTGCAATTCCGCGCTATCCTAACACCAGGCCGTATCATACAATTCCCTTCCAATGGTCGGACCACATCCTTCACCAGGACGGCACTATTGAGCACAGGGAGTACCTCAGCAATGAGGATATCGATCCACGCGAGGAGTTTTCAGAATCCCTTGTGCAAGCCCTGGGTGAAAGGGGCTCGATCTTTTGCTATACCCTGTATGAGAAGCGGGTCATAGAGGAATTGGCAGCGCATCTCCCGAGGCTGAGCAGAAGGCTGCGCGCTGCCCTGGGGCGATTTAAAGACCTCCATTCCATGATCAAGAGCTTCTTTTATCATCCTCGCTTCCAGGGGTCTTTCTCCTTGAAATCGATACTCCCTGCCCTTGTTCCGGATATGAAGTACGAGGATCTCGCCATTCATGAGGGGAATCAGGCCGCCCTGGAATATCTGAGGATGATAGATCCCTGCACATCGCCGGCGGAAAAGCAAGAGATTAAGAAGGCCCTGCAAAGGTATTGCGGCCAGGATACCCTTGCCATGGTGAAAATAAGGGAGGAGCTCCTGAGGAGGCTCGAAGGAGCAAAGGTCGTTTCATAGTATGGAAACATTTCCGCTTGATGGCTTCACCATCACTCTGGATAAAGAGGGATCCCGGGAGTATGCGAAGGTCAGCTATCCGATCCGGTACGGTCGTTTCTCAGAGATACGGTCCCCTGAGTACGTGCTGCAGAGCGGTGTGTACGACTTCTTCGGCGAGTATTATATGCCCTACCTCTCATATCAGAGCAACGGGATTGACGGGGTTAATCCCTTTGAGGATGCCTCGGTACAATCCGGGCTCGCATGGTGGGAGGCCCTGCATGCAAGAGTGAAGGGCTTGATCAGAAAACCGGTCCAGAGGAATATTGGACATTTTCTCCAGATGATTGCAGGAAACGATGCGCATGTCCTGGAGCAGAAATCACGGAGGCTTCACGCCATTATTGGAGGGAAAATAACCGTGCTTCCGCCCGACACCAGGCATGTGGATTATGAGGTTATCCCCCTTATCGTGGCTGACGGATGCCTGTGCAACTGCGGATTTTGCCGGGTAAAGACAGGGCGTTATTTCAGCACCCGTTCCAGGAGAGACATCGTGAGGCAGATTATCTCTCTCAAGGAGTTTTACGGGAGAGATCTGGGCAATTATTGCTCGGTTTTTTTGGGACAGCATGATGCCCTTAACGCCGGAATAGAGCTCATCGAGTTTGCCGCCGGAAGGGCTTATGATATCTTTGAATTCGAACGTTCATACCTCAAAGGCTGCCGGCTCTTTCTCTTCGGCAGTGTAGACTCCTTATTGCGTGCGCCCGATACACTCTTTGATTCGCTAAACGGCCTTCCCTATTGCACGTATATAAACATAGGACTGGAGTCTGTTGATCCTGCCACCATGGAGGCATTGGAGAAGCCGACCCCGATCGGGAACGTCATTGAGGCCTTCTATAAGATGCTGGAGGTAAACAGACGGTATGAAAAGATCGAGGTAACGGCGAACTTCCTGTTTGGTGATGAACTTCCCTCGGGACATATACCGTCCCTTGTTGCATTAGCAGGAAGCAGGCTCGGTCGTTCTTACAGCAAGGGGGCTCTCTACCTATCGCCCTTGATGGATGGCAGGAACAAGGCGAGGGGCGATCTGATACGGCAATTCAACAAGGTAAAAATCCAAATGCGGATGCCCACTTTCATGCACCTTATTCAAAGGCTATAATCTCTTTAAGGAGAGATCGAAGAGTATCCTCGTTTTCGGCGCTCTTATGCATGCGGTTGCTTCTGTTGACCTTTGCGGGTTTAATCCATGCCTGAGGACTATTCCACCACCAGGAGATTTGAGCCGGGTGACATAGATGAGATACTTGCAATTGAGAGGCAGGCATTTCCGAAAACGGCTTACTCAAGAGAGCTTTTCCTGCACTACGGCACGCATTACCGAGAGACCTTTATGGTTATGGAAACAGGGGAGGGGATCGTGGGATACATCATCTTTGATACAGGCGGGCACATCCACTCCACCGCAGTGAAGGCTGCACAGAGGAGAAGAGGCTTCGGAACAGGGTTATTCAGGTATGCGCTCAAGCATATGGATAGAAAGGCATGGCTCGAGGTGAGGTCAAGGAACACCGGCGCAATAGAGTTCTATAAGGCGATGGGGATGAGGGCGTCGGGCAGTGTTCCGCACTATTACGGAAAAGATGATGCCCTGGTTATGGTTCTGGACAGCGGGTCATAGAGGACGCCTCGTTGAAGAGTCGAACAAAAGATCATAGCCACACAAGATGCACTGATGGAAAGGATGAATGATGGAAAAGCCCGGGAAGGTGGTTCACGAAATAGAGGTTCGCTTCAGGGATATCGATTCCATGGGGCACGTGAATAATGCCGTGTTTCTGACCTATTTTGAGGAGGGGAGAAAGATATTCTTGAGGGATGTGCTCAGTATCGTTGATCCCAAGGATTATCCCTTTATCCTGGCCCATATAGACTGCGATTTTCTCAAGCCGATACGAATGGGAGACAGTCCTGTGCTGGAGGTATGGATAGGGGAGATCCGGGAAAAGAGCTTTGCCTTTGCATACCGGATCGTGGAGCAGTTGGATGAGGCCGTTGTGTACGCAAAGGGCAAATCGGTTATGGTTCTTTTCGATTATAAAGAGAATAGATCGATGCCCATCCCTGCGGATTTTCTGGAGAAGATCCAGGCCTATTGTGAGCAGGGACAGGAGGGCACATCTGCATAGCTGGAGAAAAACCGTTTTCCTTCAGCAACAAAAATTGCTAAGTTCGTGAAACATCCCATTTCATCACAGCAAGGGAGAGGGGTTTATTCGACTTTTAAGGGAACATCAAAATTGCTATTCTTACTATGGGCTGGAGCTTAGGATGAACTGAGAGAAGGAGAATAGAGGATGAAGATCATCGACCTACGAAGCGACACCGTGACCTTGCCCACGCCGGCAATGAGGGAGGCGATCAATGCCGTCGATTTGGGGGATGACGTGTATGGCGAAGATCCCGAAACCAACCTGCTTCAGGAGATGGCCGCTGACATGGTAGGGAAGGAAGCAGCCCTTCTCGTACCCAGCGGGACCATGGGGAACCTGGCTTGCGTGCTCACCCATTGCGGCAGGGGGGAGGAGGTAATCCTGGGCCATAGGTCCCATACCTTCCTCAATGAGGCGGGCGGCATCTCAGCCCTGGGCGGGATACCGATACACACCGTGCCCAATCAGGAGGACGGCGCCATTCTCCTGGAGGACATTGAGGCAGCGATACGCGCCAAGAATATTCACTTTCCGCGCACCAGGCTGATCTGCTTAGAGAATACCCATAATCGGTGCAGCGGATCTCCCCTGAGTCCTGAATACACCGATTCGGTGGCTGCACTGGCAGGCAGGCATGGGATAAAGGTTCACCTGGACGGCGCACGCGTCTTCAATGCAGCAGTGGCATTAGGGGTGGATGTCAAGGAATTAACCCGGAGTGTTGATTCGTTGATATTCTGTCTGTCCAAAGGGCTTGCTGCTCCCATAGGTTCCGTGATATGCGGAACGAGGGAGTTCATCAGCGAGGCGCTCCGGACCAGAAAGCTGCTCGGGGGAGGGATGCGCCAGACAGGGATTATCGCCGCTGCCGGTGTGGTTGCCCTGAGGGAGATGGTTTCCAGACTTAAGGAGGATCATGACAATGCCAGAAATCTGGCAGAGGGGATTGCCCGGATCCCGGGTTTGTCCGTTGAAGGGCAGTGGGTAAAGACCAATATCGTCTATTTCTATCTCGTAAGCGAGCGCCTTACTGCCGATGAGTTCATTACGAGGGCCGCCGCAAGGGGCGTGAGGTTTCTGCCTACGGGCCCGTCGCGCTTTCGGATGGTGACCCACTACGGCATTGTTCCCGAGGATATTGCAGAGACCATCGAGATATTGAGCCGGGTTATGAAGGAGAAATAGTGTAATAGACGTTCCGTTACAAAGGAGGCTGCCATGTATAAAACCATATTGGTTCCCTTAGATGGATCAAAGCGAGCGGAGAGGATACTGCCTCATGTGAAGAAGCTGGCAACGCACTACCATGCAACCCTCATCTTGCTTCAGGTGGTCGAGCCCCCGCCGCTTATCGTGGGACCGGAAGGCGATATTACGCTTCATCAGCAGGATATAGAGCGCCTGGTGAAGAAGGCTGAGGATTATCTCGCAGCTACCAGGGGGGAGTTTCAAGAAAAAGGCATTGAAACACGCAGCCTTGTGGCTCACGGACCAGTGGTGGAGGCGATTATCACCGCTGCCGAGCGCGAGTCAGCAGACCTCATCGCCATAGCCAGCCATGGGCGGAGCGGTCTATCCCAGGTCTTCTATGGGAGCGTAGCAGCAGGTGTGCTGCACCGGATCGACAGACCGTTGCTGGTCATCCGCTCCCATGCCGAGGAATAAGAATGTAGCGTCTCAGGAATTTTTTCTTTTTACGCGGATTAGGAGGTTTGCATGACACCTGTCCCCAGCCTTACGGTAAGGGATGTGATGACGGCCGATGTCGCAACGGTGAAGACAACTGCCAAGGTGATCGATGCTATCAAGCTTATGACCACCCATGATATCGGATCAGTCATAGTCACCGAGGATAGCAAGCCCGTGGGTATTGTAACCGAGAGGGATATCCTGAAGAGGGTCTGTCCCGAACATCTCTGCATGAGGGGGGTTACGGTTGGGCAGATAATGAGCTCTCCCCTCGTCCATATAGAGGCGGATGCAGGTCTGGGGCAGGCATCCTCACTCATGGCATTAAAGAATGTGAGGAGGCTCTTGGTCATGGATAGGGGCAAGGTGGTGGGCATAGTGACCCAGAACGATCTGATACGCGGCATGCTCGAGACCTTCGCGTCTCTGGCATCAATCTAAAGGCCTTCATAGATCAAGAGGTCATCATTCGTGTCACGTTTTTAAAGGGAATAACGCAAAAAAAGACATCCACCTGTTAGTGGCAAAATGAGTGTATCCATGAATACATACACACCAGTGACGAGCAGACGGAGAGCGATTCGCAGGGAAGGATTTTTCTTCTTTTTCTGTGCCTTGCTCCTTTTCCTGTATGGGTGCGCCACCACGCCGAGCACTCCGGAGAGGATGGATAATATCTGTGAGATTTTCAGGGAGAATACAAAGTGGTACAGCGATGCCCGTGTTTCCTATAAGAGATGGGAGGTACCCATACCGATCATGATGGCTATCATCCATCAGGAGTCACGGTTTACGGCAGATGCCAAGCCGCCACGACAGAAATGTTTGTGGATCTTCCCGGGTCCGCGACCCTCCTCCGCATATGGCTATGCACAGGCGGGTAAGGAGGCATGGACACAATACCAGGAGAGCACAGGAAACAGCGGCGCAGACAGGGATAATTTCAGGGATGCCATTGATTTTGTGGGGTGGTATTGCCATATGAGCCACCTGAAGTGCGGGATATCGAAACACGATGCCTTCAATCTCTATCTGGCCTACCATGAGGGCCATGGAGGGTATGTTAGGAAGACCTACAGCAAAAAGAATTGGCTTATTGCAATTGCCCGAAAGGTCAATTCCAGGGCGAACACCTACCAGAGCCAGTTTGCCTCCTGCGAAGGGGAATTCAAGAAAAGACCTTGCTGTTGCTTGTTTTGGCCTTTCTAGATTTCTTCCACGCCGTTTTGTAAGGACTATCTCTCTCTAAGCAATATCTTCTCGCCACACTCGGATCGGCCTTTGAAATCCAATAAATACAGGGCAATAAGGGACCGTATGAACATTTTCCTTTACATTTGATATGAAAGGTGGTATAAGGCTTTGAAAATACAGTAAATAAAGAGAAGGGAGTTTGGGGCTATGAAAAAATCGGTTGTAGGCATCATAATAATTTTCAGTGTGGTATGGTTCGGTTTGAGCGGATGTGTCACGGAGAGTTCTCTTCAAAAGCAGATAGATGAATCCCTGGATGCGAGAGTAGGCGTGGTTGAAACGCAGGTAGAGTCCAACACGCAGGAGATCGCCAGCCTGAAGAATGATCATCTCCAGTCTCTTGAGCAAAAACAGGAGGAGACGATGACCCTGACCTCTGATGCCAGGAGGTTGGGTGAAGAGGCGCTCGCCAGGGCAGAGGAACTCGGCAAGGCGGCGGAGGGAAAACTCCTGTATCAGGTGACATTCACGGATGAGGCGGTCCAATTCGGCTTTGACAAGGGCGCTCTCTCCGATGAGGCAAAGGCGTACCTGGATACCTTTGGCGAAAACATCAAGACGGCAAACAAGGACGTCTATATAGAGATACAAGGGCACACCGACAGCATCGGCACCACAGAGTACAATTTAAGGCTGGGCCAGGTGCGTGCCGAAAGTGTCATGCGATACCTGTATGCAGAGCACGACATACCGCTTCACCGTTTAGGCGTCTTTTCCTATGGGGAGTCACGTCCTATTGCGGACAACAATATACTAGCAGATCGGGCGAAAAACCGTCGTGTCACGCTCGTGGTGATTCAATAGGAGGATAGAAGGGCAAGACGAGGGAACGTTTAGAAGCCCTGGCAGGTCCGAGACCGTTCAGGGATTCACATCACAAATCAAAGAAAAATACCGGAGGGATACACCTAGATCCAGGGTATCCCCCTTTTTTTATAAGAAGCGGGACTTGAAGGCATAGACCATTTCCCCTCCAGATAAAATGAATATCCTCTTTGTGTGCAGCGGGAATGTGAGCAGGAGTTACCTGGCCGAGATGCTGCTCAGGCATGAGGTTCAGAGGGCCGCTCTATCGAATATCTCCATCTCATCGGCGGGCCTTTTCGCATATCCGGGAAGCAGTCCCGATCACCATATGGTTGAGTACCTGCAAAAAAGAGGGATAGACCCGGGGGATCACGAGGCACGTCAGATGAGCAAGGAAGATATCGGTTGGGCTGATCTTATTCTGGTAATGGAGAAAGAGCAAAAAGAGATGATAGATGCCAGGTGGTCAGAGGCCGGTGGGAAAGTAGAGCTTCTCGGCAGATATAGCTCAGGCGGGCCGATAGCAGATGACATTGTTGATCCATTCGGCAGGTCATCATACCATTACCGGCTTTCCCAGGCCCAGATTGGCTTGGCCATAGAATCGCTCGTCAAAAGGGTGCTCACTAAGTAAATAATTCTCTCGCTTGGCGCTGGGGGAAATGGTCCTCAGTTAGACCCGTTATTGTCCCACTCGGGGATGGCGAGTCGCATTCATTCCACGAAGCCATGCCAGCCCGCCAGACTACCGGCTTCAGCCGTTTTCAATATTCAGAGCAAGGCACGCACATGGCGTTCGATATCGGCCTTGGGACGGGCGCCGATGAGCCGGTCAACGAGTTTCCCTTCTTTAAAGAAAAGCAGGGTTGGGATGCTCTGAGTGGAGTAGCGCATAGCGGTCATCTGGTTCTCATCCACGTTGAGTTTTACGACCTTAACCCTGCCTGCATACTCCGAAGCGAGTTTATCGAGGATGGGGGATACCATGCGGCACGGTCCGCACCAGGGCGCCCAGCAATCCACCGCCACAGGGTACGGGCTCGAGAGGACCTCACTCGCGAAAGTACGATCCGTAACAACGACGGGATGATCATGAACGTCCCAAACCACGAGAGGCGTTCGGCATTTGGCGCATACGGGCCTATCATGTATCCTGTTCCTGGGTACACGGTTTTTTGTAAAACAATTGGGGCACGGAATGATAACGCTGTCTTGATTCATCCTTTTCCCCTCTCAGCAATGACTTCAATGAAATATCGTGTGTCCAAAACGGGAACTGCGAAATCAGGCGTATGAAAACCGTAGTTTGCCGTTCCAGGCATTCTCGTCAGGCAATCTCTTCCTCTGCGAGATCATCGCTAACGACGTTAGGAACCTCCATGTCCTTTTGAAAATCCATGTTCAGTGTTGTCCGAGACCCTGCCCCGTATCTCAGAGTACTGAACCAAGGCCTCAAGCGCCCTGACTGCCCGCTCGGTGCTCGGGAATACGGGCACTCCCCTTTCCATAAGACTCCGGATGAAATCCTCCTGAGTGCTCCGGTAGGTATATCCTACCAGCGGCTTGTTATGGGTCTTCAGCGCCTTTGCAATGGACCGGCTCTGTTCATCGAGCAGTTCACTGGTTTTTTCACCTGCCTGATCCTCTGGAATGCCGAGATGCTCGAGGGCGCTTTTCACTGTCTCCATGGGCATGAGAAGATAAATCAGCAGCATATCAGTGTTCTGTTCCTCAAGGAGAAGGCTCGGTATGCTCGAGAAATAGTCAAGGAGGTTTTTGGTAAAGGTAAAATCAACCGGGTTGTGCACGCTGCTCGTTTTCGGCAAAAAGGGGGAGATCTTGTTGATCGTCTCGGAAGAGAGGGCAGGGAGCTCAAGACCCGCCCTCCCGCAGAAATCAGCTGCCTCTGTGCCCGGTCCACCTGAGTGAGTTTGTATCACCACCCTTTTA
>Ga0307428_1000715_pt1 | contig 19221 bp, 20 predicted proteins | sample SalMarWE160240MG_FD_202161 | JGI IMG/M metagenome (GOLD analysis project Ga0307428, IMG submission 202161) | Salt marsh sediment microbial communities from the Plum Island Ecosystem LTER, Massachusetts, United States - WE1603-240 | ecosystem: Environmental > Aquatic > Marine > Intertidal zone >...
CCACTTGGCTCTTGCAAATTATCTCTTATATATTTACTTATTTCATGAGGGTTTATTGTTGGGTGTTTTGCTTTCATGTGACTATTAAAACTTTTAATAACATCGCTTCTATTTGCAGTGCTCAATATTTTTCTATTAGGGCAAAATTTACAGGGAATGTCAAAATGAATTCCTTTTGCAGTTCTGTGTGTTGAAGAACTTGGTTGTCCTAGAAGGGAATCTTTTTTTCTTTTTTTAGAAGATAATTCTTGAGCTTGTTCGGATGTGTTGATTATATTCATTATGCTGAATAATGTAAAAAAATATAATAAAAAATATTTATTATTCATAAAAATCCTTTTTATTTTAAAGTTAAAATCTAAATTTTTAAGTTAAGAATAATGAAGTATAATTGATTGGGTACTATTTTTCAATATTTTTCAAAATTTTTTGAGAAATCGATTTCTCTTGTTTATTAATTTTTTTGATTGCTAAAATCAAGAAAAGGGGAAGTTATGGGACAAGAGGAATTACACGGTAAGTGTATAACATTAAAACTATTTAAAAAAGGTCAGATAGTTCCTTATCTTACTCTATTTTCTTCAAAAGTTCAGTTATTATTGCATGTTGTATCACTTGAGCAAGAATATGCATATTTATGTGACCTTGGAGAAAAAAATAATTGGTTTTATTCCATTTTTTGCAATAAATCAAAAAATTTTATTGGCGCAATAGCAATTCGGGAGCAAAATAAATTACGTGGACAGCTTTATTGTTGGATTAATGAACAATATTGGGGACGTGGTCATTGTCAAGAGGCATTGCTATTACTTTCAAGGGAATATTTTCTTAAGACAGGGAATCTATTTTTTACTGCTCATGTTGATATAACTAACAAAAGAAGTTACTACGCGCTTAAAAAGTGCGGATTCGCTGATTTTGGGTTAATAAATGGTTCACATGGCAAGCAATATATCTTAATAATGAGAAAGAAATAAAACTGTGTTTGTGTAAAGGCTACAGAATTAAAATACATTATTTTTAATGAAATTATCAAAAAGAATACTATTATCCGATATTTTTCCTCCTTTAACATAAAGTAAGTCAAAAATTTTCCCCAAAAGTTTATTCTTTTGTAGTTTTTCCAAATTTTTCCAGGATAGTTGCTTTTTCTGTGATAGATTTGACCATTTTCTTTTTCTCTAAATTTTCTAAGTGGCTATCTATATCACTTGTATTAGTGGCTTTGTTGTAATTAAATATTTTTGCTCTGAAGTTTTGTTATTATTCGTTTGCTCAGTATTCATGGCATTTATTGTGGTTGCCAAGGTGGAAAAGCATAATAATAAAAGATGACTAACACACGCCATAGAAATCCTTTTATTTTAATTAAAGCAGAAATAATTAATAAGAATAAATTCTATTGTAATAAATTTTGTAATAAATTCAAAAATTTTATAACCAAAGATTATTTTTTCTTTTTTTGACCAGTACATTCTTTATTAGCACATTGGAGAGTAGTGTTACCCTCTTTGTCAGTTTTTTTAATTAAAAACGGCCATTTACATCGTGGACAAGGTTTTTCTTCTATAGGATCGAAAATAGCAAATTTGCATTTTGGGTAACTTGCACAGCCCCAAAATTTACCGCCGCGCCAAATTTTTTCTACCACTTCACCACCACATTGAGGGCAGGCGAAAGGAGCGATATTTCGTTTGATAAATTTGCAGGAAGGATAGCCTGAACAGGCAACAAAGTCACCAAATTTGCCCTTAATTTCACGGAGTGCTTTTCCGCAATTTGGACATTTTTCTTTTAATTCTTTTGGTTTTTCAGGTTGAACAAGAACAATGGTTCCTTGCTCGTCTCGATTAAAATTTGAAGTAAAAGTACAATCTGGGTACCCGGCGCAGCCTAAAAATTCGCCGGTTTTACCAAATCTGATCATTAACTTTTCTTTTTTACATTGTGGGCAGACAATATCAGTAAGCATTGCTTTTTTTGTTTTGCTTTTTTTCCCACGAAATGTTTCTAAATCTTTTTGGAATGTTGTATAAAAACTTTTTAGCAATTTATCACGTTTTAGTTCACCATGAGCAATTTTATCCAAATCTTCTTCCATTAATGCCGTAAATTTAGTGTCCATAATTTTTGGAAGATTTTCGACAAGCATTTTTGTTACGGTCATGCCAAGTTCCGTTGGTACAAATTTCTTTTTTTCTAATGTGGTATAAGCGCGTGCTCGAATTGTGTTTAAAATAGTAGCATAGGTACTTGGTCGGCCAATGCCTTCTTTTTCTAACGCTTTAACAAGTGACGCTTCTGTGTAACGGGGTGGTGGCTGCGTAAAATGTTGTTTTGGATCAACCTTGGTTAAATCAGTAGGGTCTTTTGCTTTTAAGTCTTTTGGTAAAGCTACTTTTTCTTCTTTTTCATTTTCATCTATTTGGTATACCTTTAAAAATCCATCAAACAGTAAGGTAGACCCCGTAATTTTGAACGTATACTTTCCGCCGGTAATAACAACTTGGCGTTGTGCATATTCTGCAGGCTTCATTTGGCAAGCAACAAAGCGCTTCCAAATTAAATCATATAATTTTGCGGCATCTGTAGGTAAGTATTTGCGTACCGCTTCTGGTGTAATAGTAACATCAATGGGGCGAATTGCTTCATGCGCATCTTGTGTTTTTCCTTTCCCTTTTTTACCAAATATGTTTGTTTTCAGCGGTAGATATTTTTTTGTGTATTGTTGGGTAATAAAATTGCGTACTTGTTTAAGTGCTGTATCAGCAATTCGTTTTGAATCTGTACGCATATAAGTAATAAGAGCTACTGGTGTTTTGGGATCATCCAGTGGTAATCCTTCATACAATTTTTGTGCAATCTGCATTGTTTTTTTAACAGTAAACCCAAGCCTATTATAAGCATCCTGTTGTAATGTACTGGTCATGAAGGGGGCAGCAGGGTTTTTAATACGTGTTTTGTCGGTGATTGAATCAATAATAAATGACAATTTTGTGAGGTCACTAACAATTTTGTCTGCTGTTTTTTTATTTTTAATATCAATTTTCTTTTTGTTAATATGCGTAAGTGGCGCATCAAATTTTTCTTTTTTATGCTTAAAAGTGCCAGTAATACTCCAATATTCTTCCGGTTTAAAATCTCTAATTTCTTGTTCACGATCACAAATCATGCGGAGAGCAACGGACTGGACTCGACCGGCAGAAAGACCAGCAGTTATTTTTTTCCATAATATTGGAGAAACTTCATAACCAACCCAACGGTCAAGCACGCGTCGTGCTTGTTGAGCAGAAACTCGTTTTAAATCTATAGTTCCTGGGTGTTCAATAGCATTGATGATTGCTGGTTTAGTGATTTCATTGAATGCAATGCGATAAATATCTGCTTTTTTTTTCGCAACTTTTTCTATTTCTTGGCCGATATGCCAAGCAATTATTTCGCCTTCGCGGTCAGGGTCTGGGGCAAGATAAATAATATCAGCGCCTGCTGCTTGTTTGCAAATATTTGCGATAGTATCACCTTTCCCTTCAATAACAGTATATTCAATGTCAATACCGTTATTAACGGATACCCCAATTTTTTTGGGCGGTAAGTCTTTAATATGTCCCATAGTAGACATAATCTTAAAATCTTTTCCAAGGAACTTCGAAATAGTTTTAATTTTTGCGGGAGATTCAACAATTATTAATTTTTTCATATGTACCACTTTATATTCTCTTGCTGCCCCTATCTACTTATCATATTAATAGATGATTTTCAAATTTAAAAACAATGATAGTTAATTTTGTTCTGTTATTTTTTTCAACTATTTGTTTATGTTTCTATTTTCTATAGTAATCATTAAATTTTCAAAAAGTCAAATAATATAAAAAAAATTAATCATTATTTTTAGTTTGTCCTAATCGATTTAAAAATGAAATGGGGGAAAGAAAAGAAAAAATTTCTATAGGTCGAAAGTACAAATTAATAAATAACCTAGAAAAAGCAATCGAATGTCATTAGACTGTTGTTGTATTTAGCTTAAAAAGTAAAATTATTATAAGTTTTTTAAAAGGATAAAATGAATAAAAAGGTAATAGTTTTTTTCTTTTTTTTATTTATTTCGTTAAAAACAGTTAGTTCTGAAGAGGAACAACCACCATTAAAAAAATCTAAAGTAGAAGCACAGGAACCAAAGCGTAGTGCAAGAATTAGAGAAAATAAAGTAAAAAGATTAAGAAAATATGATGTAAAAGAACTAAGTGAATTGGTAGAAGCAAAGAAAGTCTGTTATTCCGATTTATCTTTACTGTCGCAAGAAGAAAAAAATAAATTTCTTCTGCAAGCATTCAGAGGAAATGATACAAATATGGTTGCCAATCTTTTAAAAGTAAAGGCAGATCCTAATGCTTGCGATGAAAAGGGAGTACCATTGCTTGTTTTAACAGTAAGTGATTGGTACGGACTGCATTTTTGTGACAACGATGAATATAATAAAAAGGTTCATGCTGATTATCAACAGAATTACCCAACAATGACAAAATTATTGATTGAAGCAAAGGCAAATGTTAATATGCAAGGAGGCAAAAGAAAGTTAATCCCTCTTAGTTGTGCAGCAAGGGATAATTATGCAAATAGATTTTTCAGGAGCCAATATTATGATGAAGATCGCTATGTAAAGTCTTTATCTGTTAATTCTGAAGTAATAAAGCTATTGTTGGAAGGGCAAGCAATACCGAATTGCCATGAAGAGGGTAGTTATTATTATCCTCTTCATTACGTAGTAACAATTCCCTTATTTGACCAAGGTGATAATGGTGATAGGAAGACACTGCATTTGGTTCAAACTTATTCGGCTGAACGTTATAAGCAAGCAAAGCTCTTGTTAGGGAGTAAAGCAGATCCTAATATAGTAGATTGGCAAGGGAATACCCCACTTCATTATTTAAGTCTTTCTTCTAATTGTTGTTGTATAACTCAATTATTATTAATGTTTAAGGGAGATGTAACAAAAAGAAATCAAGAGAGCTGGCAACCGATTCACCTAGCAGCTCGAAAAAATAATATAGGGTTTATTGGTTTGTTATTGCAGTATGGTGCTAATTTTTCTGAAACAATAGCTACTGGTGATACAATAATTAGTTTGACACCGTCGCAGCCAAATTCAAATATACAAGTTAATACTTTAAACTTCTCTAGATCAACTTTAATGTCGCTTAAAGCAAATGGTCTTGCTGCAAATCCATTCCTTTTGGCTTGCGCCTCTTTTAATTTTGATCGTGTTGCTGCATTAATAGAGCTAAAGGCTGATGTTAACCAAGTGGATAGCGGAGGGAGAACAGGGTTAATGCTTGTGGCGGAAAAATTAAGTACTCCGATCCCAGAAATGTTTCGAGACAATGGTACAAAAATAATGCAATTATTACTAGCAGCCGGAGTTGACCCATTGCAAGAAGCAAAAAATGGTCAAACTGTCCTTTCAGCTTCTTCTCCCCTAACTCAACAGATGATTAGAAATCATGTCTTGAAAGAAAGAAGAAAAGAGGTTTATGAAATATTAAAAGCAAAGTTAGTTGCAGAAAATGATGAAGAGTCTCTTGCTAATTTAATTTTAGAACAGGCAGGGACTTATGAGCCAATTTAAAATAATCTAAGAATAGAGTTGCCCATTTGCTCCTGATCTGATTATAGTATACGGTATATTAAAAATGGCATTAATTGATCAGGAATAAACATGCAATTGATACATGCATGGAAAAATATTATTACTTTTTTTTACCCAAGTAATATTAAGTTTTTTTTGTTAATAACGGTAAATTCAATTTTACAGGCATATAAAATTATAATGAAGTATTGGTGGTGGCTTATTGTAATAATTGGTGGCCTGAATGTACTTTGGTGGCAAAATACAAGATTCTTTTTATTAATCTCTGTTTTGCTCTATTACTTATTTATTTTTGTTTTTTGCCTTTCAACACGTCCGTCAATAGAAAAAAAAGATATGGCCTATTTTTGTTCCTATTTATTATTATTTTTTCCAGCAATGGCAGGTTTTTTGGGTATAAAATTAATTGGGACTTCAGTAATAAAATTTATTGGGCCTTTGGGTAATTGGCAATCAATCTATTTATTCATTAAGACATTTACTTATGCAACACAAGTATTTTTTTTATTCTTTTTTTTAGATTCTACCCATTCTATTAAACAATTTTTACTTTCTTTTGTTCGAGCAATTAAAATGACTATCTATAATTACCCTATATGTTTAATTTTTGGTCTTAGTATTGTTGGGATAGAAATAGTATTTAGTTTTATTGTTGGACGTTGGTTATTTACTTGGAAAGAAATAGATCTTTTATTACGAGCCATTAGTTTAATAAATATATTTGTATTTTCACCACTACAATTGTCTATTTTTACAAATATGTATATTAAAAAGTTGCATGAGCAATTTGACTATTATTTTAACAAATAAAAAGGGTTGTATGAATGTTGGGACGTTGCTACGGACTATTTTTTCCCGCTTTTTACTTTTTCTTCTTGTTTTAATTTATTTGATTCCTATTATTATTTTCGTTTGTATGCCAACACGGTGGCGTTACAATAGTAAAATAGTTTTTTGGTTGATGTATGGGTTTTATGTTGCAGTTCTTAAATGTTCTTTAGTACCAATACAATTTGTTGGTAAAGAACATATCCCAAAAAAAGCACCAGTAATTTTTGCAGCTAATCATCAGTCGGCACTCGATATTCCCTTAGTTGGTGCGCTTGCCAATGGTTCTTCTCATATTTGGCTTGCAAAGAAAGAATTAATGGAATCCCCGATATTAAGATTTGTAATTCCTTTTTTTTCTGTTCTTGTTGATGTTACATCACCAAATAAAGCACTTCGCTCTTTGCGAGAGGTACTTAGTTTACTTGAAAAAAATAACATTCAAGATGTGATTATTTTTCCAGAAGGGGGTCGCTATATTGATGGGAAAGTACATGATTTTTTTGGTGGGTTTGTTATACTGGCAAAAAAAACAGGGCGGCCGGTTGTACCAATTTGCATAATTGGGGTAAATAAAGTTTACCCACCGGATTCGTTTTGGGTGCATTGGCATCCGATTACTATTATTGTTGGAAAACCATTTGTATATCAGGAAGGAGAAAGTGACGAAGAGTTTAAACAACGAGTATACCAATGGTTTGTTGAACAGATGGAGTTTCAGCGGTGATTTATTTTTTACGTTTTGCACAACTATCTTTTTTATATGTTCTCTTACCACTACTTGGTATTTTTATTTGGTTACGCAATTATTATCATAAGCCAATTTTATACCAATATTCATTAGCAACTGAATTATATAATAATAATGTGGTGAGTACGCATCCTTTTAAAAAAATTTTTAATATACTTCGTTTTTTTCTTCTTTTTTTACTTGTCTTTTTTATTGCAAAGCCACAATTAGTTGATTCCCGCTCAAAAGTAGCAATTGAAGGTATCGATATTGTATTGGTACTCGATGTTTCAGGAAGTATGCAATTTCAAGATTATGATGAGCGTGCTCGTGTTGATGTTGCAAAAGAAGAAGCAATTCGTTTTGTCAAAAAAAGGGAACATGATGCGTTGGGATTAGTTATTTTTGGTAAAGATGCGGTAGCACGCTGTCCAATTACCTCAGATAGAACATTATTAAAAACAATTGTCGATGAAGTAAAAATAGGAGGCATTATAGACCCAGATGGGACAATGCTGGTTACTGGTATGATTACTGCAGTTAATCTTTTAAAACATTCAAAAGCAAAAAGTAAAGTGATGATTGTATTAACTGATGGTGAACCAAGTGAAGGTGATATGGACTCTTCTATTGCAATAGAAATTGCAAAACGACTTGGCATTAAAATATATACTGTGGGTATTGGTAGTGAAGAAGATGCAGTATTTATGCACCCATTTTATGGGTTAATTGCAAAACCAAAAGTAAATAAAGAGTTATTAACACTGATTGCCCATGAAACAGGAGGACGCTATTTTATGGCTCATAGCACGCAAGATATGCGCCATATTTATGATACTATTGATCAACTTGAAAAGACAGAACATGATGTACCATTATTTAGTAAGTATTATGATGTATTTACTCCATTTATTTTTGTGATGATTAGTCTTGTTTTTATTGAAATTATATTATCTTCATTAGTCTGGTTTGCATTATGAAAGAGTTATTTGGTATTACATGGGCAAAGCCATCATACTTGATTTGGTTTCCAGCTTTATTTTTAGGTTTTGGTATTTTGCTATACCGATTTAAGCGTGTACAATTGCTGTGTAAACTATTAGCTGGTACACAGTTGAGCACTTTGTTTCATAATTTTTCCCTCGCAAAGCAACGAATAAAATTGATTCTTATTAGTATTGGTCTTTTATTTTTATTTCTTGCTTTATTGCATCCTCAGTGGAACAGAACAAAAGAGACAGTGAGGCAAGAGGGCAGGGAGCTCTACATTGGGCTTGATATATCGCGTAGCATGCTTGCAACTGATTGTGAACCAAGCCGGCTGTACTGTGCGAAGCAAAAAATAAAGAATTTATTATCATTTCTTTCTTGTGAACGAGTTGGTCTTATTTTATTTTCGGGTTCAGCATTTGTTTCTTGCCCACTTACTTCAGACTATGCAACCTTTTATACATTTTTAGAACAAGTTGATGCTGAACTTATTTCTTCTGGGACAACGGCATTAGATCAAGCAATTAAGCAAGCAATTTTGTCATTCAAAAATATGCCAAGCAGAAAAAATAAACTATTAGTTCTTTTTACTGATGGAGAAGATTTTTCCCACAATTTAGCAGGAATAAAACAAGAGGCACAACAAGAAGAGCTGCATATTTTCACTATAGGTATTGGTACTGTTCAAGGTGCACCGGTTCCTCTTTTTGACAATGAAGGTAAACAAATTGGACATCAAAAAAATTTGCATGGTAATGTTGTTATATCCCGACTGAATGAAGGTATTTTAAGGACATTAGCACAAGATGCAGGTGGTAAATATTTCTCTTTTTCGCAAGATAATACTGATATAGCTTCGTTAGTGCAATATGTTCATTCGTATGAAAAAGAGTATCTTGAAGATAAAACCTTTTCTCGCTTAGAAGAGCAGTATCCATATTTCTTACTCGTAAGCTTTTTTTGTTTTGCATTGGAGTGGTTGTTATGAAGACATATTATGGATTTTTTATTCTATGTTTTATAACCAGTTTGCCATTATCTGCGAAGGTATTAGGAAATTTAAATTATGATAAAGCAAGCTATGCAGTACAAGAAGGTGATTGGGAGAAAGCAGAAAAATTATTAAGCTCATTACTGGTTGATTTCCCAGATCATGCTGATTTATTGTATGATTTAGGAGTTGTTTCCTGTCAAAAGAAGGATTTTCAAAAAGCGAATGCTTACTTTTCTGATGCAACGACTTATAGTGATGCTTCTGATTTATTGCGTGAACAAGCACATTTTAACGCAGGTAATGCTTTTGTTGAGCAACACGAATTAAAAAGAGCAATTGAACAATATGAAAAAGCGCTAAATATAAACTCAAAAAATGAATTTGCTCAGCATAACTTGGAAAAAGTAAAAGAAATGCTTAAGCAAAAAGAGGAAGAAGAGCAAAAACAAAAAGAAGAACAAGAGCAGCAATCTAAGAATGAACAGAATAATAAAAATAATAACAGTCAAAAAAATCAAAAAGACCAGCAAGAAAAATCAAAAAAAGAAGAGCAAGAGAATCAGCAAGAGCAACAAGAAAACCAAACTGCTGATGAAAAGTTAGATGACCAATCAGATGGACATGATGCAGGTGATGAGCAATCAACGAATGATAAAAAAAATGAAGACGCAAGAGAGAAAGACCAGAATAGTGAGCAGCAATCTTCTAAAGATAAAAAACGAGATGATTCATTACAAGATGGTAATGATAAGAAAGAGGAGGGCAACCAAGCTACAAGTGGTACCAATAGCAATGATGGAGAGCAAGAAAGGGACGAAAAAAATCGAAGCGATCAAGGCGATAGTGCCGATGAGAAAAATCAGGGGAATGGTGATAATGAAACGAATAATCCATCGCAAGAACCACAACAAGATAAGCAACAAAATAATACTGGAAATCATACTTCTACTTCCGATCAACAAGATAACTCTACATTTTTTCCAGACAATTATTCTCACAATAAGCAACAGGAACAAAAAAAACAAGACCTTGTAAAAAAACAAAAAGAAAGCGCGAGGGCTCCAAGTCAAACTAATGAAAATAATATGAGTCCCCAAGATCAATGGGTCAATGCTATTTTAGAAAAGCAAGCAGAGAAAGGCAAGGAAACAATCAAGAAGGTCATCGAGGCGAAAATTCAAAAGGAATGCAGTGGAAAACCTGGACAAAATTGTTGGTAGATTGTTTTTATTTATTCTATTTTTATCTCTTTCTTCACTATTACTTGCGCAAGTTAAGCTTCGCGTGCTTGATAATGTTGGCAATAATTTACAGCAAGCAGGGGCAGGGGAACCTTTTGTGGTTGAAGTTGAGGTAATTGATGGAAATAATTCTACGCAGGTTCCTACTATAGCTGGCCTTGATCGTTTTATTGCAAAAAGAACAGGCTTATATATGAGAACTATTAATGGAAAATCAACCATAAAGTATTCTTATCAGGTTCGTATTGATCAACCAGGTTCTTATGAAATTGGACCAGCTATAATTACTGACCATAAAAAAAAACAATCATCAAATGCCGTTACTATATCAGTGGGCGAACAATCAATAATGCAGGAAATTGATATACAACAAAAAAAACAAAGACGTAGTGAAAAAAAAGAGTTTTTACGCTTATTAGTTGATGATGGTAGCATTGTTGTTGGCCAAAAAGTACCATGTGCATTACGTTTTTATTTTAATAATAATTCTATTGAGTTGAAACAAATAGGCAAACCTGAAATAAGTGCTGGTGAAGTTAAGAATATACAGGGAGGTGTAAGAGGAACAGAGTCAATAGATGGTATATTATATAATTACATTGAGTGGCAATGGGATTTTTATCCGTCTCAATCAGGAAAAATAACAATTCCTGCGTATAGTATTGATTTTGATGTTCAGCCCAAGCAGGCGCATGCATTAGGTAATTTTGCAGTTTTATTTGGGCCACGTGCTGAACGAAAGCGAATTTATTCGAATGCAATACAGCTGCAGGTTGATCCACTACCTCCTTGTGATAGGGTGGTACAAGCAATTGGGACTTTCAAAAAAATAGAAGCACAGGCAAAACCAGCAGTGGTAAAAAAAGGAGAGGCAATGGTATTGACAATAGACTTAGAAGGTGAAGGTAATTTAGAAATAATTGAAATACCTGAACTTACTGATTTGCCTAAACAACTTAAATATTACAAGTCAAACACTACTTTAATTGAGCCAACAAGCAACTCTATGTTGCCAAAAAAAAGATTTGAATTTATTGTGCAAGGTATTGGTTGCGGTGAATGGGAAATTCCTTCCCAATTGTTTACTTATTTTGATATAGAAGATCGTTCTTATAAAACACTCAAGACGGTTCCTCTTGCAGTGACTATTGTTCCACCAACCGGGTCGAGTAATGCATTATCTTCTTCACAAGCAAAGTCAAAAAATAATAAACAATTAGCAAGTAAATCTATTTATCCTGTTGAACAAGGAGGTTGCTGGTATCCAATTAATCAGAAAGAACCATTTAGTTGGCTATTATTTTTGTTTTTGGGGGCTATTCCAGTAGGAATAGAGTTTTTGAAATTATTACAAAGTTTGGTGGCAAACTATTTGCTTCGCGGACGATTATCGTGGTGGCAAAAAAAAATGATATTTCGTAATGCGCGTAAACAGTTAAAACAAGCATTTAAAAAACAAGATATAGCCCATGTATATAATATTTTTATTGTTCTTATTGCAAAGTGTTGTTTTGCAAAGGATAAACAAATATCTTCTTCTTTTATTAAACAACAGCTTGGTAAAAAGGAACTACCAGAAAATATTATTAGCGTGTGGGATAAATTTTTTATGCGCGCTACTGAGTATGCTTTTGCAAATAATGCTGAGATTAACTTTTCTTCTGAAATTTTTTTTAAACAAGCAGAACAATGGATTGATAGATTTGAGGAATTACAGTGGTAAGTTACTACAAGTATTTTTTAGCTGTTTGGATGCTAAGTTTTGTTGCTTGTAATGGAAGCGATGAAGAACTTTTTTTGCGAGCAGATAAATATTGTGCAAAAGAAGAATGGAGTCAAGCACTTGATTTATATAACCAAATGAAAGAAAAAGGTAATCTTGTTTGGTTAAAAATGGGTAATTGTTGCTATTACTTGAAGAATTACACTGAAGCGTTTATTTATTGGAATCGCGCTGCAAAAAATGCGTCACGAGCTATTTATATGCAAAGTAAATATAATCAACGTATCCTCATGCAGCAATTAAATAAAGAGGTAATAACGCATTGGACAGAATCATTATATGAGTTTTTTGCATCTTACTTGACAAGCTTTTCATTATTTTTTTTACAATTATCATTTTTGGCTTGCTGGTTTTCTTTATTTTTATTGCGATACTACAAAAAGAAACGATCATTTTTTATTTTGTTGATCCTTTTAGTTAATGGATTAATTGGCGTTGCTATGGCAGTAAAGTATAAAGAAAGAGAAAAGATTGGTATTATAATAACTGATAAGGTAGATATATTTGCTGGCCCAAATCAAGAATACCATGCACTTGCGACGCTTAACCATATTGATCAGGTAGTTATTCAAGATAAAAAATTTGATTGGTACAAAATTAAACATGGGACTTGTGTTGGATGGGTACCAATTATTACAGTTCAACTGGTATAACATGAAGCATAAATCAATATTTTATTATCGTCGATTTTTTCTGCGTCGAATAAATTCTATCTATTTTTTATTATTTGGTACGCTATTATTTTTTTTAATAAGTATGCTGGGGCTTTTAATAAGTGAATATCGATTTTTTTGTGACCAATCAAAAAAAATGATTACCTTGCAACAACAATACCATGCATATTTAGTGATGATAAAAGAAAAAATAGAGGAGCCAATGCAAAATTTTTCTTTGTTAGAAAAGAGTGTTGAAGTGAGTCATGACGAACAAATAAAAAATTATAATATTTCTAATATAGGAATGATACCAGACGATTGTCTTCCATTGCAGATTGATCAAGAGAGTAATTTTTTAGTGGTAAATAGACAAATTGAGTATTTAAAGCAATCGATGTTTGCTCATTTTAAAGGACAGGAATTAGATTTTTTACTGCCACATATAGATCAAGAATGGACCGATTATAATGATCATGTGTCGACTAAAATAAATAATAATGTTAATAAAAAAATAAAAAATAAAAAGCAATTATCAGCAACAATCAAGTGCTCTTGGCCGATTGACCAACAAAGTTTTTGGCTAAGCTCGTTATTTGGTCCACGAAAAAAAATAGATGGTTCATGGGGCTTTCATTATGGCATTGATATGGCAGCAATGAAGGGGACGCCTATCAAAGCAGCTCATTCCGGAAATGTTATTCAAGCAGGCTATGTTCCTGGTTATGGTAATACTATTGTGATTCAATATAATAAAAATTTTAAAACTCGTTATGCACACCTAGATACTATTTCTATATTCAAAGGCCAAAAAGTTAAAAAGGGAAATTCTATTGGTACTGTTGGTGATACTGGTTTTATTCGAAAAAATGGTAGTGATGGTTCTCATCTTCATTTTGAAGTTTATAAAAATGGTAAACAAGTTGACCCGCTTCGTAATCTTCCTGTTCTTTACTGAAAAGCTCAAAGTAACTTATTGCGAAAAGAGAGGAATGGCGTACAATAAATGATAGTAATAAAATTGTTTTGGTTAAAAGGATTATTATGGCGCAGACGTTAGAAAAAAAGTCAACGGTTTGGTCAACTATTGTTGAGTTTGTTGTTTTATTATTAATCGTTTTTTTAATTCGTACTGTTGGATTTGGTTTGTATCAAGTACCAACTGGTTCAATGGAAACAACAATGCTCGTAGGAGAACGATTTTTTGCAGATAAATTTTCTTATTTTGTTAGAAAACCAAAACATAATGAAATAATTGCTTTTAATGATCCTGGATTTATCTATGCAGATAACAAAATTATTGCTCTATTTCAAAAATATGTTTGGGGACCAACTAATTGGACTAAGCGGATAATTGGTGTGCCCGGCGACGAAATTCGAGGAGTTATAGAAGATGATAGGCCAGTTATTTATCGCAATGGTAAAAAATTTGATGAGTCATATGTAAATAAATATCCGTTGATCCGTCTTTGGCAGTATGATGATCAGGTAGTACGTGAGCAATTTCAAGCTGAGTTAAATAGATCCCGCAATGGCTTTAATGAAATCATACTTAATAATATTATAATGCAAAAATGGGGAGATCCTTATGTGGATCGTTCATATGATCCAGAAGCCTCATTTGAAAAACAACCATTTTATCGCATTAACCCAGATCGTGTTGTTAGAGATTTACTAGGAAATCTTGAATTAAAAGAACCGAATAAACCAACTTATCCTCGATTGGGAGTTCGTACTACTGGTAAAAATTACTGGACTGACTCAGATGTGTTTTCTGTGACACTTGCTCCCGATGAATATTGGGTAATGGGAGACAATCGTCGTAATAGTCATGATAGCCGTTTTATTGGTCCAATTAAAGAAAAGTATATTCATGGTAGAATTGTATTTCGTATTTGGTCAATTGATAGTGATGAATCATGGTGGATTTTTGATTTGATTAAACATCCTATTGACTTTTGGAAACGTGTTCGTTGGAGTCGCTTTTTTCAGTGGGTACAGTGATATATTTTTAATGAAAGTAAAGTAGCAAAAACAATATTTTTTAAATAAAGGAGTAGCATGGCAAAAAAAAAATTATTAGTTATTAATGTTTTGTCTCCAAAATATTATCATGATTGTCGAATTAAAGGCTCAATTAATGTGCCAGCTGATGAATTGACAGCATACGCAAAAGATCTTGATAGAGACACACCGATTGTTGTGTATTGTGCTAGTTATAAATGTCCAGTAAGTGCAAAAGCGTGGAAATTATTGCATGATATGGGATTTAAAAATATTTGGGCATATGAAGGTGGTATGAATGAATGGTATCATGCAGGGTTTGCCTTGGAAGGTGCTTGTATGGAGGATTATATTGGAACCCCCATTAAAAGAACAGAGCAGTCTAAATCAGATGTACGAGAAATGGAAATCCATGAATTAAGAGACATTATGGGAGGTGAAGGCTTACTTTAGTAAAAGGTTTAAAAAAACTATTTTTAGCATAAAGTAGCTTAAAAAGCCTTGCAGAAAGGATTATTTATGGTAAATTTAAGATACTTAACTTAAAAGAAAAGGGTAATTGGTGAAAAAACAATTGGAGAAAGTTGCCATTTTTTTATTTTGTGTGATGCTTCCAGCTTGTTGGTTTGGCCAACAAAAAGAGAAGTCAATTAATAGTAATTTAGTAATAATTAATGTACTTGATGAAGATTCTTTTAAGGACTGCCATATAAAGGGATCAATTAATGTAACGATTGATGAATTGGACAAATTTGCTGTAGGACTTGATAAAAGCAAGGAAATCGTTGTCTATTGTAGTAATTATCTTTGTTCATCGAGTGAATTTGCAGCAAAAAAATTGAAATCACTAGGTTGTGAGCATGTTTATGTTTACGAAGCTGGTCTTGCAGAATGGTACCAAAAAGGGTTGCCAGTAGAAGGACCTGCTACAGCTTCTTATTTGACTAAACAAACAAATAAAGCAGTTTTACAATCAAGTGAATTGATAATAAGTACAGAAAGTTTAGCCCAAAAAATGAAATTGACATAATATAGTTTATCGATTGGCGGCATAGCCAAGCGGTAAGGCAGGGGTCTGCAAAACCCCGATTCCCCGGTTCGAATCCGGGTGCCGCCTCCATTAGAAAAATGGAAAGCCGAGGTGGCGGAATAGGTAGACGCAAAGGACTTAAAATCCTTCGGACTTTTGTCCGTGCCGGTTCGAGTCCGGCTCTCGGCACCAAGTAAAATAGGTTTGTTTGAAAAAATATACTTGACAAAACTGATTCTATGGCTAATGTACCAAATAAGTACTAGTTTTGTTTTTGTTTGCTTTACCATAGATCAATCAGCAAAGGACATTTATGAACAAAGCAAAGATAATTGAACAGATGGCGAAAAGCACAAAGCTGTCTAAATCAACTTGTAAGGAATGCTTAGAAGCATTTTTGGTAACAATAAGTAATGCATTAAAGCAAGGTAAACAAGTTGGGTTGACTGGGTTTGGGACCTTTTCGGTGATGCAAAGACAAAGTCGTGTTGGTATCAATCCTGCAACTGGTGACAAAATGACCATACCTGCTAAAAAAGTTCCCAAATTTAAACCAGGTAAGGCATTAAAGGCTTTAGTTAAGTAGCTTTTAGTTATTAGATTTGGGCAAGAAAAGAGAGGAAGGTCTGACCTTCCTCTCTTTTCTTGCTTATTTTTTTCTTTATTTTTTATACTAAAGGAAGAAGAATTTTTTTTTATTTTTTTATAAAATTTTAAAAGAAACAAGGAATAACTATGCTTGGTAATGGAGAAATGCAGAAAACTGCACAAGCAAATAATAATTGGGTAGATACATTAAAAGAGCGGGTTCATTTTGATCAAATAGCAAATAAAGCTTGGGCATCAAGAAACATTATTATTGATGTGCTTTTATACGGAGGAATTGGATTCTTAACTGGTTTTTTATTTAAAAAGCATAGTCAATATCTTATTTTGTTAATTCTTTTTATTGCAGGTTGTTTTGTTTTGCAGCAATTTAATATTCTGTTCATTACATTTAATTGGCCAAAAGTTCACGAGCTTATGGGAACACAACCAACTGGGCTAACAGGAGATAATTTATTGCTTTTGAGCTGGGAATGGATTAAAGCAAATTTTGTTATTTCACTTAGTTTTATTGTTGGTTTTCTAGCGGGATTAAAAGTTGGTTAGGAAGGCTTGTGAAAAAGCAAGAAACATTTGTCCAAAAACTTTCAGAAATATTGTTTAATCAGGGAACAATTTCTATAGAAGAATCAAAAGCGATGCAAAAAGCATTTAAAGAATCCTCTAAAGAATCCTTTGATGATTTTCTTCTTGAAGAAGGGTTGGTTGATGAAGCAGACTTGCTTGAGGCATTAGCAGCTTATTATGAAGTTCCAGGATTTGATGTTATTGGTTATTTTTTTGATACGCATCTTTTACGCCTGTTTCCAGAAGACTTTCTTACTCGTAATGCGTGCATTCCCGTAGAACTTGATGAAAATATTATGATTGTAGTTGCAAGTGAACCAATTAATTCCTTATTGGCGCGAATTGGTGAGTATACTTCTTATGATATTCGTTTTCGAGTTGGAATTCGACGTGATATTGTTGAGGCAGTAAGAGAATTTTATGATAAACCATTTGATCGCAATCCGTTAACTGAAGATTATCCAGATCTGCGCAATGAGCAACAACTAAGGCGAGAAGAGAAACGCATGGAAGAAGAAGAGGGACAAGAAGAATTCATAGAATACGAAGAAGAAGAAGAATAAATTCCAAGAAGGAGAACAGTGGAGTCTATTCCTACACAAGATCGGGCCGCTGTACAATTGATAGATGACCTTTTACATATTGCTATTAATCGTTTTGTATCAGATATTCACTTAGAACCATTACAGGATCAATTGCGGGTTCGCTTTCGAGTTGATGGTGTACTTGTAGATCAAAAAGCAATTCAACAATCTTTGATGACACAGGCGATTTCTCGATTAAAGGTTCTTGCACACATGGATATTGCAAAAAAAAGAATTCCTCAAGATGGTAAGTTCCAAGTATCATTGCCCGGTGTTCTTTCCTCACAAAAAATTGATGTTCGTGTTTCTACCTTTCCTTCGCTATATGGTGAAAAAGTAGTAGTACGAATTTTAGATCATCGTATGAATACTATTTCGCTTGATAATTTAGGGCTCGATAATGATGTATTACGAGATTTTAAACAATTAATTTTACGACCAAATGGATTGTTATTAGTGACAGGACCTACTGGTTCCGGAAAAACAACCACACTTTATGCAGCATTAGCTTTGCTGAATAGCCCGGAAAAAAATATTGTAACATTAGAAGATCCGATAGAGTATTCCTTACAAGGAATTACACAAGCACAAATTAATCCAAGTGTAGGGTTTACCTTTGAAAGTGGTATTCGTTCTGTATTACGTCAAGACCCAGATGTATTGATGATTGGTGAAATTCGGGATAAGCAAACAGCACGTGTTGCTATTGAAGCGGCATTAACTGGCCACTTAGTATTAAGCACTCTCCATACAAATGATGCACCCAGTGCTGTAATGCGTTTAATGGAAATGGGAATAGAACCTTTTTTGATTAATGCAGCATTAATTGGTGTTCTTGCACAGCGATTAGCGCGGAAAATTTGTGTAGAATGTCGAGTTGTTATGATGAATCAAGATAAACAAGTGCTCAATCAATTACAAATTTCTGGTGAAGTTTATCAAGGCAACGGATGTAATATATGTAATTCTCTCGGATTCAAGGGGCGTATTGGTATTTTTGAATTGTTGTCAATTTCAAGTTCACTTCGTTCGCTTATTATAAAACAGCCTATTTTTGATGCTATTTATTCTCAATCACGGTCTGATGGTATGCGAACATTGTCACATGATGGAAGACAAAAAGTAATGGATGGTATTATATCATTAACTGAATATCTGAGAGTTGTTAAGTAAATTAGCTTATTTTGATCTTTTTTTTTCTTTTTATTATATTGCTATCAACATTGTTATTTTTTGTTAAAAGAGGAAAAAAATGAATAGAAAAAGACAATCAATAAAGAGAGTAGTATTTGTCATTTTAGTTTCGCATTGTTTTTGTAGTCAGGTAAATACAAAAGAGCCAACAAAAAATGTGCCGGCGGCTAGTCGCTTGAGCTTAAATGCAAATAAAGAGTTACTTGATGCAACACAAAAACAAACTGAAAAAGAGGAGCTTGCAAAATTAAAACAACATAAACAACTTGAAGAAGTAGATAAATTATTACAAAAACAAGAATATGAGCGAGTAAAGGCTGCGTATCAAATATTGGCTGCGCTTGAGCAAGCCAATTTTGATCCAAAAAGGAGT
>Ga0307428_1000718_pt1 | contig 19158 bp, 23 predicted proteins | sample SalMarWE160240MG_FD_202161 | JGI IMG/M metagenome (GOLD analysis project Ga0307428, IMG submission 202161) | Salt marsh sediment microbial communities from the Plum Island Ecosystem LTER, Massachusetts, United States - WE1603-240 | ecosystem: Environmental > Aquatic > Marine > Intertidal zone >...
GCCTGCCGCTGCCGAAAAGGCTCAAGGAAGGCCTCTATTTCGCACCCATGACCGCAAGTGACGAGACGCAGATCCACTACAAAGATCATCTCATCATCGTCGGTTTTGGACTCAACGGCAGAAATGTGGCGCGATCCGCGAGGGCGGCAGGGATTCCTTATGTGATCATAGAGACGAATCCCGAAACAGTGAGGACAGAAAAATCAAAGGGGGAGCCTATCTGTTTCGGTGATGCCACCCAGGAGGCGGTTCTTGCCCACACGGAGATTGGGGAAGCAAGGGTGCTGGTGGTAGTTATTTCCGATCCCACGGCAACCCGCGCTATCATCGAGATAGGCCGCCGTCTGAATCCAACGCTCTGCATCATCGCCCGAACCCGCTTTGTCCAAGAAGTGAAAAATCTCTATGAATTAGGGGCAAACGAGGTGATCCCGGAAGAGTTCGAGACATCGGTAGAAATCTTATGCCCAGGGATGAGATAGAACAATTCACTGCTGAGGTACGTGCTGATGGGTACGAGATGCTGAGAAGCGTTTCAAAGGAGCCGACTCCGCTGTCTGCTCTGAAATTTAACATCCCCGATATTGAGATCAGCGCAATCAGAGTGCATCCCGGGTCACCTGTGGTGGGAAAATCCGTGGGCCAGATTGAGTTGAGAAAGAAATACGGTGTGACCCTGCTGGCCATACGCCGGACATCGGAGATCGTATCAGATATAGGAGCGGAGACACAATTCCGCGCCGATGATATACTCCTGATCCTATCCAGTCCCAACAAGCTGCCTGCGGTCAAAAACCTGTTCGATAAACAGGAAGACTGAGAGGTGAAAATCATATCCTGGGATTTGCCGTTATCTTCCGGGCGGTGAGCATAAAAAACGAAAAATAACTTGACATCACTTTTGTGTGTACTAGGGTAAAGATAACCGGAGGATACACTATCAATCCTCAAAGCTTTTTCTCATGGTATCCCGGCTATAAGCGTGTATAGAGATGATGGTGCCAAAGGCCTTATCGTTCATCAGGGAAAAACCAGGCGCGTAATGCCAATGCCGCTCGGCGAGGCTCTTTTGTAATTTCACAATATTTTTCAATATCCCCTGCGAATCGAACCGTGGAATGTTGTTAATGTAAGGATATTGCTCACCTCTAAGGGGTGTATACATACAGGATTTCTTTCCGCTCTATCCCATTGTACGAGCAACCCCGGAGGCGCCGCTCAGATCCACGGCCCAGATAAAATCTGAGAGCAATGATTCGGCGTACTGCTTGTTTCAATGCTGCAGATTTCAGCCGTCAATTACCATAAGCAAACTCCCGATAAAGGGATTGCCACAAAACTGAAGTGAGGTATCCATGAACCAGGCAAAATGTGGAAATACGGTAAAGGTACATATAAATGTGTGGCTGGAAAACGGCACGAACTTCGTGAGTTCAAAAGATGATGAGCCCCTCGAGTTCACCATAGGAAAAGGAGAGGTGATCTCGGGTTTTGAGAATGCCGTTATCGGCATGGAGGTGGGCGAGAAGAAGACAGTTTCAATCCCTCCTGAAGATGCATTTGGACAATGGCACGAAGAGCTCGTGGTGGATGTGTCCAAAAGTGATTTCCCTGAAAATATTTCACCTGTTATTGGAAAGCGGCTCAAGATCCGGATGAAAGGCAGCGATCCCGTCGAGGTAACCGTTAAAGATACGAGTGAAGATACCGTCACCCTTGATGGAAACCATCCCCTCGCAGGATACACCCTGATCTATCATATTCAACTTATTTCAATCAACTAGGGGTTATTTGGCATTGGTGTGTTTTTATGCTGAGATCCGGTAAGAGCGGCGGAAGCTTCTTGTAGTCTTCGTGGATTATGGCGAACGTATTGTCGAGGAAGAGCCGGCAGATCGCTATGCACCGCTCGTGCAACAGACGTGATGAACAATACAAGGAGAGGATAGAAGACCGTGAAATCGAATTCCAACACTAACATTCTGGGTATTTACCTGGAGGATGGGAGCGTGAAATGCAGGAATTGCATGAGTGAGGAGGATTGGAAAGATCTTCAACATAAGCGGATCATCACCGAAGAGGACCTCAGGAAAGATGATGAATGGATCTACTGTGATTACTGTGAGAAGAGACTCTGAGAACGCATTGAAGGAGACGACCTGCTCGATATCAAATCGCGGCCTTCTCATCTTCCTGAAGAGCCGGCACGGTCACAGGATCTGTTTTCATAAATCGTCTCACCGGCTCCCCTTCAAGCGCCCTGCGCGTTATGAGTTGCTGGTACGGGCTTTTCGCAGCCCCATTGAGGAACATGCCTATCAAGAACCACCACATCCCTCCTATAAAATTTCCGCGGAGCACATTGAGAACTCCCAGCACAATCAGGAGGATGCCGAATCCAGAGCCGATCCAGGATGAGACCCTTGTGGCCCACCTGAGGTTCTTCTTCACCCCCCACAGGATTGAGCGGAGCACTCTTCCCCCATCAAGGGGAAAGGCGGGCAGGATGTTGAAGCCGGCAAGAATGCCGTTGATCATGGCCAGATAGCCTACCACCCCGTTGACCGGCTCCGGCAATCCGCCCTGTTTCCCGGATAGGTAAATCCCGTAGAATATAAGGGCAATGGCAATGCTTGAGAGAGGCCCCACAATGGCCGTTGCGAATTCTGCCCTGAGGCTCGGCGGGTCTTCCTCCATCTGAGCAACGCCGCCGAAGATAAAAAGCGTAATCCCCTTCATGTGCACGCCGTATCGTCTCGCCATCAGCGAATGGCAGAGCTCGTGGATTACGATGGAGATGAAGAGTCCAACTGCGCCTACAATCCCCATAATCCAATACATCTGCGTGGAGAGGTTCTTGTAGTAGAAAGGGAAAAGGCCTGTGGAAAGGGACCACGCAATGAGAATGGCTATGATAATCCAACTCCAATCAATCCCTACCTCAAAACCGAGAAGCTTAAACAATCTAATGCGTTTTCCAAACATCTCTTCCTCCAATCTTTATCAGGCCGCTTTTGAGCAAAACCGGACATACCGCCTTTTCGATTGTGCAATCAGTTGCTTGCCTGTTCCTCAACTGATGAATTCCCCTCTTGTGCCGAAATCCTGTCAATATCCTCCTTCGAGAGGGTTTCATGAGCCAGAAGCTCATTTGCTATGCTGTCGAGCCCTTCCCTGTTGGATGTCAGGGTCTCTACGGATTTGCTCTCCATATCCTTCGTAATCCTTTGTATCTCTTTATCGATGATCCGGGCAGTCTCCTCGCTGAAATCTCTCTGTGAGGAACCTTCTTGGCATGTATCTCCAGTATTTCCCTCCGCCCCTCTTCGGGTCGCGAGGACAAACAAGCCGCTTAAGATCAAGGAGACAATTACGGCAATGAACAGCTCTGGAATGAACATAGATAGGGTTTCCCTCTTTTTTGATTTCACGTATCAGTGAAACTATTCCGCCTGGAATGAATTCTTCAAAAATACTCTTGTCTTTTATTGAATACTATGGCGAAAAACCGCCTGGCAAAATAAGCTGAATGACCTATTTGCCGGCGAAAGATGAAGTATTTTATGATGTATCGAGCTCTTCCTCGCATCCCCATCCACACCCGGATGATGCGGTTTTGTTCGGAGTCCCTGATAAGGGGCCACAGTTTGGCCTTAGATCCCGGGGTTGATGGAGTAATGGAGTGTTGGAGCAATGGGACAGAATTGAAGGAAGGGTTTTAAAAGCAGGGGAAAGCCCTTGCGGACACCGCTTCCTTGAAATCATGCTGAATCATTTTAAGACTACACTATTTTTGTCCATCCATTACTTTATTAAGAGTATTCATTTTATCGTTCTTTCATGTAATAATAATTAACTTGTAAAAAGTCCCATTTTCTCTGCCTGCTCGTGCCTACCAACGGAACATGGAGGGAGAAGAATTGGTTCGATTTTTACGAGTTCGTCAATAATAGTGAAAAATAATTGCCATGTAATCATGATCCATGATGAGCTTTAGCGATTACACCCCAGTTATTGCATTTCGATTTATCAAACCTTGGACTCCCTGGTTTCCGCTCTCACCCGCTGCTTTCACACCATGGAGAAGGTTCGGAACGTTGCTGGAGTTCTTTAACACCATGATTCCTTACCATGAACAGGACTTGAAGCGAACCCTGCGGAGGTTATGCAATATTCCCAGGATGTCAACCCTTGCCATAGGCGCGTTCATCAACAGGGGGGTATCCCAGATGCGTGAAGGTCAATCCTTTGTTAATGTAGGGGTATGGCACGGCTTTACGCTTCTTTCGGGAATGGCAAATAATACCCAGAAACGGTGTATCGTTGTTGATAATTTCTCGCAGTTCGGCAAGCCCAAACAGGATTTTCTCACAAGATTCGACGCTTACAAAAAGCCGCGTCATTTCTTCTATGAAATGGATTACCTCGAGTACTTCTCCGATATACACAAGGGGAAGATCGGCTTCTATATCTATGACGGCCGTCACGATTATAAAAATCAACTGTGCGGCCTTCAAGGTTGCAGAACCTTTTTTTTTCGGAAAACGCCATCATCTTGATAGATGACATCAACTACGACGAGGTGAGGAAGGCTACCATGGACTTCATCAGCACGAGCCCCATACCTACCGAATCCTGTTGAATGTGAGGACGTACTGCAATCACCACCCAATCTTTTGGAACGGAGTGATGGTGTTGCAGATGATTCATTAGTATAGGGGCGCATCCATGGGCTAAGCCAGAGGGGAAAAAACATTCTGTTCCGGCATGGACTTTAAAAAAATCCCAAAACCGATTTCAAGGATCTCGAAAAGCTCACCAGGCAAGAGGTCCGGGTAGAGGCCCTGGGGGCCGCGCCGCCTCCAGCGTAAGCAGTGGGAAGGGATCCGGGCAGCAAGCTTGATCAGGCAGAGAAGCAGGATGCGGTAATCCTTGAAGAAGCCGGCTTTTATTTGCTGCTCGAGGATCAGGGCCAAGAGCGAAGGAGAAAAAAAGCATGAAACAAGACATTGATCGATCAGCCATCTTCACGGACCTTTATGAGCTCACCATGGCAGCCGCCTACTATCAGCACAAGATGTTCTCTCCAGCCACTTTCAGTCTCTTTATCCGCAACTATCCGCCGAATCGCTCCTACTTTGTGAGCGCGGGACTGGAAGATGTTCTGGCCTTTCTGGACAACTATCGCTTTACGCAGGAAGAGCTCAATTACCTCAGCAGCGTCGGGCTTTTCACGCCCGATTTCCTGGATTTCCTGGGCGGCTTGCGTTTTACCGGCGAGGTGCGCACCGTGCCCGAGGGTCGAGTGTTTTTCAAGGATGAACCCATCCTGGAAGTCACTGCACCGATAATAGAAGCGCAATTGGTAGAGACCTTTATCATTAATGCGGTCAATCTTCAGGTGAGCATTGCAGCCAAGGCCTCCCGCTGTGTCTATGCAGCCAGAGGGCGAAGTCTGGTGGATTTTTCCATGCGGCGAACCCAAGGAACGGATGCCGGCCTAAAGGTGGCCAGGGCCAGCTATATTGCCGGATTTGCCGGAACCAGCAACGTGCTGGCCGGCCAAAGCTACAGCATCCCCGTGTCCGGTACTATGGCCCATTCCTTTATTACCTCTTTCGAAGAGGAGATTGATGCCTTTCACGCCTTTGCCGAGACCTTTCCGGACAATACAGTTCTTCTCATCGATACTTACGACACCGCGGCCGGCGCCCGGAAGGCCGTGGAGGTGGCAAAAGAGATGAAGAGAAGGGGAAAAGCGTTGAGGGGTGTCCGGCTGGACAGCGGGGATATGGCAGAACTGAGCAAAGAAGTAAGGACGATCCTCCGGCATGAAGGTCTGGATGACGTGAGCATCTTTGCCAGCGGTGGATTTGACGAGTACAAGATTGCCGATGTCCTCAAAAGGGGCGCTGAGATCGATGCCTTCGGCATAGGCACAAAGATGGGCGTTTCCGCAGATTCCCCTTATACGGATATGGCCTATAAGCTGGTTCAGTACGAGGGCCGGCCTGTCCTGAAACTGAGCACCGGCAAAAAGACCTTGGTTGGAGAAAAACAGGTATTCAGAACCAGGACGGAAAATAGCCTTGTTGAGGACACCATTTCATTGAGGGATGAGAAGCTCAACGGAGAGCCTCTCTTAAAGTCGGTCATGAAAAACGGAAACAGAGAGCAGCCGCCTGAAGCATTGAAAGAGATACAAGACCGGTTTAAGGAGGAATTCGCAGCCTTGGCCGATGCCCACAAGGCCATAGAAAACCCCGAAGAGTTCCCGGTCAAGCTGGCACCGGGATTAAGGGAACTTCAAAAAGAAGTGACCCACGCCGTCATGGAAAAGGAGCTGGGTGAAAGCTGATCTAGTATTTCCTCGTTCTCATGATATTGAATACCAGCCACAGGCCCAGCAATCCTGATATCGTGTATCCTATCAGGCCCAGGGCTGGAAACCCGAACAGGAGCGGACCTACGCCCGTGGTAATGATCATGGTGGAGCCGATGATCATGGCCCCGGTGATAATACCGAAGGTCAGCCGGTTAAAGATGTGCTCCAGGGTCTTGCGCAATCCATCCAGGTTCTCGTGCTCGAAGCGTATGGCCAGCTCCCCCCGATCCAGCTTGTCCATAATCTGGTACGCGCGCAAGGGGAACTGCCGTTGAAACGCCAGGAGATGTTTGATGGAGCCGCGAAGGCTATGCCACAGCCTTCCCGGCCAAAAGCGCTTTACTGCCAGGCGCTCTATGGAGCTCTCGGCCTCTGAGACCACGTTGAGTTCCGGGTATATCTGCCGGGCCGAGCCCTCTGCCGTAATGAGCGCCTTTACCATGATCACCAGGTCCGGCGGCAATCTCAGCCAGTAGCTGCGGAGAACTGCGGTAATATCCAGCAGCAGATGGCCGAGATTCATATCCTTGATCGGTACGGCGAAATACATATCGAGAATCTCAAGGAGGTCCCTTTCCATGGCGCGCCGGTCTATCCCGTATTCCCCTTTGGCAAGGAGCAGCAAGGAATCTACGAGGCCTTCGCTGTCCTTCTCCACCGCGGATTTGATCAGATCCACGAGCTCGTAACGGTCCCTCTCGCTCAGACGCCCTACCATGCCCCAATCAAGGAGACAGAGCCTATGGTCACCCGCTACCAGGAGGTTTCCCGGGTGCGGATCGGCGTGGAAGAAGCCGTCTTCAAGGATCTGCTTAATAGCGGCGTTCAGTCCGCGCCTGGCAAGGATCTCTGCATCATCTCGCGGGAGAGTCTCCAGATCCTTGATCTTTTTCCCCTCCATATATTCCATCACCAGGACCTGTTCACTGCAGTATTGGTCATAGGCCTCGGGCACATAAACGCCTTCCTCCTCGTCCATAGCGCTCCTGGCGATCTTCATGTTGCGGGCTTCTCTGGTGAAATCCAGCTCCCGGAGCAAATTCCTTCATACGATCCGAACCAGGTTCGGCAGGTCGTATACCCTGAGATCTTCCGACCGCTCGTTGAGACGATTGACGAGGGTCTCCAGGATGTCGAGGTCCAGCTCTATTTTCCTGCGGATTCCCGGCCTGCCTTTTCTATCCGTTTGATCACCCCGATTCCCGGCAGATCGAGCCGCTGCACCATATCGTCGAACCCGTAGCGGATAAGGGTGAAGACGATGTCCTTAAAACGGCCTAACCTCGCAATGGTCTTTAAATCCACGGATTGTTCCCCTTAACCGGATATTTATCCTTTGTTTCAGGTTACCATGTACCATATGTCACAATATAATGTTTATTTTTTCTCAGCAATTCTTTGAGCTCCTTCAGATTGGTGATTTTCAGGTTCTCGTAGAGCGCCTTCACCCGCTTGGGGCCGAGGCCTTCCACCTTCATAAGCTCACTCAGCTCTGAAGAGGTGCGGTCTTCGATTTCCTTCAACTGCTTGAGGGTCCCTGTCTCCACGATTTCCCTTATCTTTCCTGCCAGATCTTTCCCTACACCGGGAAGTTTGGAGAGGCCCTGCCCGTCCTTGACCATATCGGAGACGCTCTGAGGCAGGCCTGACACTGTGCGGGCGGCGTTGCGGTAGGCCCGCACCCTGAACTGATTGGCCCCTTCGATATCAAGGAGATCTGCTACCTTGTTGAAGATTTCTGCGACATCGCTATTGTGTACCGGCATGACCGTTCACCATTTCATTGAGCTGGAGGGCATTCTCTGCTGCGTACCCCGCCTCATCGTTATCGAAGTAACAGAAGATCTCCTTACCTTGATTCGCCCACGTGGAAAAGGCCCCCGCCCAGCCGGACAAAGCGCCCTTATCGTACTTGCCCTGGTAGGCGCCTGCAGGACCGTGCAGGCGGACGTATACGAAATCCGCCGTGACATCCTTGGGCGACTGGTTTCCGGAAAGCTCGTATATGCAGAAGGCCGCCCTGTTCTCGGCCAGGAGGCAACGGGTCTTATCGTTGAACCAGCTTGTATCTCGAAACTCGAAGGCATACCGGTAATCTGTGGGAAGCGAGGCGAGAAAGCCTTCAAGCCTCTCTTGATTGAACCTCCATCTGGGCGGCAGTTGAAACAGTATGGGCCCCAGCTTATCTCCCATCACCTTCACGGTGTTGATGAATGTCGCGATGGGTTTTTCAGGATCCTTCAGCTTCTTCATGTGCGTGATATACCTGCTCGCCTTTACGGCGAACACAAAACCATCAGGTACCGTGTCTCGCCAGTTGATCAGGGCCCGGGTACTCGGAAGCCGGTAGAAGGAGTTATTGATCTCCGCTGTGCTTAACCTCCCGGCATAATACTGGAGAAAACTTCCTTTGGAAAGCCCCTGAGGATAGAACACATTCCTCCAGTGATCGTAGTGCCATCCTGAAGTGCCGATGTGAATGTGCTCCCTGCCCTTCATAGGCGGCGTCCTCCTTGTTTCTTAGTGCTTCGATTCGCAATTACACTCACGTATTTTCCATGATTATGGGCCGTTCTTTCTCACTCAGCACTACAGGATGCCTGACGACCGACTCCGACTCAATAGTAGTAAAACCCACACCCAGGAAAGCAGATCTTGCCTGAAATCGGGCGGAGTCCCTGGACAAGCCGGTCAGCGTGAGGGCCACTGTTGCTATCCGGGTAATAAGAATAGACAAGGTCAATATGATGAGCAATACGATAACTGAAACCATAATAACAATTCCCTCCGCATTTTTGCTAGCACATTTATTTGAGAGACCCAATACGGCGAATACGGTATCTTAAGGAAAAGAAGTATGTAGGTGTCTTCTATGGCTGCAATGTTCTTAATCATACGGCAGAAATTGACGCAAAAATACATCCATTGCCCTATTTACAAACCTATTCGCTATGATTATCGTTGTTCTTAAACAAAAATGATACAAAGCTTGGGATGGCTTGTTTGAAATGGAGCAAAAAAAGATCACGCCGTTTACGAGAAAAGCCATTGTCGTCACAATATATATGTGCCTGTCCTTTTCACCTGTGTACGGCGGCCAGCAAGGCGGACATGATGCGTCAGCGGCTCGGGTGAAAAGATTCGCACGCGATTTTCACCCCCTTATCAGCATGGTAGCTGCCCAACATCAGGTCGATGCAGCCCTGGTAAAGGCTATCATTATGGTCGAATCAAGCTATAACCCTAATGCCGTATCCAGACGAGGCGCAAAGGGGCTCATGCAGTTGATGCCGCAGACCGCACGGGCTTTTGGGGTAGAGGACAGCTTTAATCCCATCCAAAATATCAACGGCGGCGTGCGGTATTTTAAAAAACTCAAAAAAGTATTTAACGGCGATATCAGGCTGGCTCTCGCCGCTTATAACGCCGGGGTTACAAGGGTAAAAAGGTATAACGGCATCCCGCCGTTTAAGGAAACAAGGAATTATATCAATCTTGTTCTTACCTATTACCACTACTACAAAGAATAATGGATGTGCAGAGAATCTCGGATTATGGCTCCGTAACTATGCTTGCGCTTGTTTCTTCTGGGCTGCTCTTTCTGCATTAGCTGTGCTGTTTTCCTTTTTCCAGCCTTCACATTGAAAGGAGGTTGCGCCATGAAATCTCGAGAAACCCTCAAGGATCGAAGCACCTATTATGCCATCAACAAGATCATCGACAACCCCCAAGTGATGCGGGAGGTGATTGCAAAGAACCACCCCTGCTTTACCCATCCCGGTGCCGAGGAGATCTATGGTAATAGGACGGAAGATATGGATCGTTACGCGAACACCTATGCCGGCCTGGCCGATACGGTATGGAGAGAGCAATACCAGGATACAGAGCAAAGCGGGCGCGAGGTCTCACTTTCGCAGTCATCTACGGTTTAAGAATGCCTATATCTGAAGACCTTCTGTTAGAAAGCATTGCTTCACGCGCCGTTCTTGAATCCATGCCTCACCGCCTGGATTCACCTATACTACTTGACATGAGGAGGAGAGCATGAAAGACCTATTGACAACCGATTTCTGGACAAAACTTCTTTCGAGCGCTACCGACTGGGCCATCACTGAATTGCCCGGCATCGTCATTATGGTTATTGCGCTCATTATCGTACTTCGCGCAGCTCGGTTTTCCGTATCCCGCCTGAAAAAGGTTTTGATAAAAAAGGCCGAGCGTGATGAAAAGGTGGATGTGTCGGAAGCTGAAAAGCGCATCAACACGCTTACCGGGATTATACTCGGGGCTGTCCGCATCGGGCTCTACACTGTCTTTACCATCATGCTTCTCAGTAAATTTGCTATCGATGTAGGCCCTCTCCTTGCCAGTGCCGGCATCTTAGGCCTGGCCGTCGGGTTCGGTGCCCAGGAGCTGGTGCGCGACTATATTTCCGGCTTTTTTATGCTGCTCGAGGACCAGGTGCGCACGGGCGATGTGGCCGTCATCAACGGCACCGGGGGTCTGGTAGAGAAGATTGAGCTGCGCACCATCACGCTGCGCGATTTTAGCGGGACCGTGCACATCTTCCAGAATGGCAAGATCAGCACGCTTTCCAATATGACCAAAGGCTGGTCTGCCATGTTGTTTGATATCGGCGTGGCCTATAAAGAGAACGTCGACCAGGTGATAGAAATCATGAAGCAGGTGGGTGAGGATCTCAAAAATGATGAGGCGTTCGGCCCCAATATTATTGAGCCCATCGAGGTGTTCGGCCTTGATAACTTCGGCGACAGTGCACTTGTCATTAAGGCCCGCCTGAAGACCAAGCCCATTCAGCAATGGAGCATAGGACGAGAATACCGCAGACGGCTCAAGATTGCCTTCGATGCCCAAAATATCGAGATCCCCTTCCCCCATACTACGGTCTACTGGGGGGAAGAGATAAATCCCTTGAAGCTGAGTGTAACCCAGGAAGACAAGACCTAACTACACCTGGCGAGACTCGGTTTTAGAGGTATCCGGGGAAAGACTCGGGTCAAATCTGCTGAATAGTTGCTCCAGGTTGCCGTTACCGATCGCAGAACGGCCTCTCTGGGGAGAGCGGCAATCTCCGCCCCATGGTTCAAAAAGCATAATTTACAGGGGATATCAGTCTCGTATCACAGATTTTTCGGGTAAAGCTGTGATCTCAATCACATACCCAAAACTGATGAACTCGTAAAAAGTCTAAAATTGGCCTTTTTAGTCATTCTGGCGGAAGCCAGAATCCAGTAAGTTATGGATGCCGGATCAAGTCCGGCATGACGGTTAAAGGACTTTTTACGAAAGCACAAACCTCTTCCTGCCTTACGCTTCTCCGTTTCTCCGATTCACCGATTCTCCGCTTCTTCTCTTCCCTTGCGTTTCTCCGATTCACCTACTCCTTTCGCTTTGAGCTTTCACCTATCAGCTTTGAGCTTCTTTGCGCCTTACACGGTACGCCGTTTGTTTATCGTCCGTGACGCCGGCAAAGCCGACATTTCATATCTCAAGGAACGTTACGTAATCTATTTCTTTAAAAAACTCCCTTTCGCTTTCTTTAAATAACATACTAACTTGTCAGCTTCCCTTTTGTTCATTCTCTCAGTATCACACGTAAACATAGCCCTCAATCTTCCAATAACCGTTATCATTTGGAAATAAGGAATCCGTATTCCGTATTGCATTGAATGTCACCATAGCCGCGATTATACTATCCAGGGCATCCCCTCCCTTATCGGCTATGATCTTGTCCTTGATTTCCGAGGTTTGTCCTAAGATCACCCCTGCCTTCATCACATGGGCAAGGATTTGGCTTCTATTCTCTCTGCAAGATCCCTTCCGCCCCTTGTAAGGGGGCACTCGTTTCTCCATCAGACGTTTCAAGCTTGAAGCAGGGCAAATCTCAAGGATCCAGGGCTTGCCTGCAACAGCCTCCTGGAAAGGCAGAATGCATGCGCCCCCATCTCGAACAAGAGGAAGGAGAACATCTGAAATGCCGTAGTACGTTTGTCTGAAGAGTCGCAGATTATAAGGTGAAAAGGGTGTATGATTTTCTCTGTCTGTTCGACGCTTGAGTTCACGGCCTGTTTCAGCTTGGCGGCATGATTCCCGGAACTCCTCAGGGCTCTTGTATTTCTCGGGAAATGCCAGAACGAATTCCTCCCAGGTCTTTGCCGTGATCATCGGAGCAGGGACGCCGAATGGAAAATCAAACCCGAATGCAGCATTACCATTCGAGTTGATCAGATTTACCAGGGCGGGCAAACAATCCTCAAGCCGGCTCCCAGAGTTGGAAAGATCCCCGGCTTTGCAGCATTCCGATACAAAAAGCTTGCCTCCCTCAGGGACCCCCCTGGCTATCCAGATCTTGTCTCCCGCATCCTTGGCCCCGCTGAAATCAATGCCGTATATCACCTGAACTGCACGCATCGCCACCCTTAAAATTCGCATTTTCAGCAATGCCTTTTTAGGCCGGCAGCTCTTAAATCCATGGAATGAATAGACCCGCCGGCTATGTGAAAAGGGGGACGGTCTTCATTTTTTCATTCCTTCTTCCCTCAATCCGCCCGCTTGCCGTGATGGATTGTCAAGATATAATCGAACCGCTTTATCTCATGGCCTTTGAGCATGAGGGTGAATTTGACCGTGTCCAGGTCTACCTTCTCAAAGGCGCCAAAATCCCCGGACTTGGCAAGTTCCCAGGATGAGCCGTTGAAGTTCCGCATAACCTCTACCTTAATAGGTATATCGCGGGTATTCTTGATTTCCACCTCAAAGGTCCGGATCTCATCCCAGCCGCTGATGTTGCCGTCGTTGTCAAAGAGATACCGGTCGGTCTTGAAATCCATGAGGGTGGGTTTTACGATCACGTCGGCAACAGGGCCCAGGCTCAGTTCGATGTCTTCATTCACCGGGATGTACTTGAACTCGGACCGGCCTTCGTAGGAAAGGCGGGCCGATTCGTCAATGGTCCGGTAGACATTCAGCGTGCCCCCCGGAATTGGGGTGCGGCCTAGATTGTGCCCTTCATCATTCTTGAAACTCAGAAAACGGACCACCTGACTGCCGTACCGCTCCTCCTCGTATTTGTAGAGATTGACAACAGGGACCTCATCAACGGAAAAGCTGGGAAGCCTCTTGGACCATTGGTGGGGAATGGTTTCGGTTCCCTCGATCGTGTACAGAAAGTATTCGCTGAGCCCCTCCTTTTTTATCTCCTTAGGCCTCGCTAATGCCGCCTCCTCAGCCTTCAGGTAAACCTGTTTGACCTGGGCCATTTCCTCCTCAGGTGCGGCTATTTTTGCCCTGGGCGCTGCCGGAGCCGGGCCTGGCCGGCCGTATGGATAGTGCCTCTGTGCCAGATCCACGATCCGGTCGATGAGATGAATCCTGCCCACGATCATACGAACCTGGGCCTTTTCATAGTCTTCACCGCTGTTATTGACAACCCGGACGTAGCCCTGCAGGCGCATGACCTTTTCATCGGTGCTCAGGGTTCCCATGTAGAAGGCACGCCAGGACAGACCGCTCGTCAGATAGTTGATTTCCACGGGTACCTCGCCGCTGATCCGGCTTTGAACATGCCACACGCCCAGGTTGCGCACCCGGGGAGGGAAGGTGAGATCGAGGATATCGATCCGATCGGCGTCTGTTGCCGGGAGCATATCCAGACTCGTGGGATCGATGAGGGTGTTCGCCCACGAGAATTGCAGACGGTTCAGCCCGTTTTTCAGGGTGAGGGCCCGTCTTTCCCTTACCAGGGTCAGATCAGCCGAGTTATAAATGGTCAGCTGCACGGTGTCGCGTTTCGGGAGGACAACCAGGTCAACCTTGGCCCAGGCAAGGTCATATCCCAGCAGTAACGCGATTGTCACACATACTATAAGATTCCTCTTCATGGCATAACCTCTTAGGGACGAATATTGCGGCGATGAAAGTGCATGGAGAGTTCAGTCTTGCCGTTGCCGGGCAAGCTGATTTCAAATTCCAGGGTAGAGGCGTCTTTGCGCTTGTAGGGGAGGCTCGCCTTCTCCATGTCCCATTGCCCGGGGATATGTTCAATCATGGTAAGTCTGGCCGGCCTGTCCTTGAAATTCTCTACGCTTGCCTCGATCACCTCATCGGTGTCATAGAGAACAACCCGGTTATATTTATTTCTGCGGACATTAATCTTTTTGTCCAGCATCTTGCGCTGCGTGACGACAATATCGCGGCTGTCGCCGATATAGATATCCATGTCTTCGCCCACTGGCGCCAATGCTGTGGTATCCTCGCCCAGGAAGATGGTGCTCTCGTATCCATCCTCCTGAAAGACCCGCACCTTCCCCTCCGAAAGAGCGCACTGACCAAGGCCGGCTGTTGCAGCGTTTTTTATCCTGTAGGTTACCGGGATGCCCACGTTGGTATCAACCTTCTCCGGATCCCACGGGAGCTCCGCAGAATCAAAGGTCCAAATCTTCTCGATGGGTACACCGGCTTTGTCCAAGAATAGCAATTGCCTGGTCTCTTCGTGGCTGATTCTCTGCTCAGAGGATTGGCCGCTGCCCAAAAGCACCGATGCGTTATCGAAATCCTCACCCGAGAAATTGCGGAGTACCAGAAAGCTCTTCAGGTTGACCTTTGTTTCCTCTTTATCTGCAACTGCCTTGTAGGCGGTCAGTCGGTCGATATTGGAGAGCAGATAGCTGATGCGCACCGTCACCTCTGAGGCCTCGGCACTTGCAATCTCCCACACCAGTGCAGCTTCGTTCGGGGGATAACTGACACTGAGCAGGCGCACCGTATCCGGATTTGACAGGACAGTGAGCCTGATAGAGTCGGCATCGATACTCACCCCTTTCCATGAAAAGTCCGCTTCATTGCGCCCCTTCTGAAGGGTAAGGACCCGTTCTTCCTCGATCAGGGTAGCCCGGGGATTATCGAGATGGATGATGGTCTTTCCCCGTTCCGGGAGCGCGACCATCTTGATCCGAGCGTTTACCGGGGCTGCAAGAATGGAAAATGTTACTCCCACAGTGAAGGCGATGCTCACGAGGATGTTCTTTTTCATGCCCGTTTTCTCCCTTTTTGCGATGTGCGTGCCTGCTTATTGAAACACATAAATACACTGAATGCAGTCCATGTGTAAAGAAATAGATGGTTGCTGCTATCTGATTTGCGGGACCTCTTCCCCTCTATCTTCGCATACCTGAAGCGAGTCCTTATCACCGCCCCCATTAAAGTCACTTGCATCCGAGGAAGGGAATGTATAAAATAATACTATGGAATCTGTAGAACTTAAACTTAGGGAGATCGACAGCAGCGAATTTGTCACCCGCTACACAAAAAGGGTCGTGGAGATGCTCGGTGATCCCGAACTGAGCTTAGAGGTTAAGGCTGGACAGATCACCGACGATGTGTCCCGGTTCGTTGAGTCACTGGGCTACCAGCTTGCAGCCAAGAAAGAGATGGACGGCTGGATCAGACTCAAGGCGGTGAAACCGAACAAGTAGAGAAAACCGCGGGGGCCGGGATAGATAAAACGCCCATAGAATCATAGCATGCTTCCCGAAGCCGGCCCCTTCTCCTCGATACCATCTCTATGGCAGCTAAGGCGCACGTCGATTCCGCCGGATATGCTTCATCACGTCGTTATCAGGGCAATAGAGTCGCGAGCCGTCATTCTTGATGACGATGAGGGAAATGCTATTTTGCCCGAGGGGGGAGTAGTTTTCGCTGAAGCACGTGCTGCTCCGGCAGCTCATACGGATCATATGATCCTTTGCTGCCCATCCGCCGCCACCTTCTCGTCCTCAGCATGATATACGCCAGGGTTTCGTCTCAAGGGGACTGGTGAATTGCATTGATAAGGGCTGAGGTCAATTCCAACCAAGAATCCAACCATAATTCGTTCAAATGCAGCCCCTTTGGACTGATGGTTTCGAACAAAGAACAACCCCTTTCCCTCAATGGGCCCGGCCTGTTCCATAACGCTGCTCCGAGCGGTTTTCAGATGAATTCCCCCTAGAGTTCACGGGCATGAAACTATTGCATCATCCCGATCAATTTCGAATACTTCAGTTCGTCTTGGAATCTGCCATTGTAATGATTTCGATTCCATCATGGAAGGTTCTATGGTATTTTTATGGGCAGTTTTGAAAATGGCCTTGAACTTCCCTCTATTATATGCAAACTTTAGCCTGTGAATCTCCATTATGGTGTGGGCGTTGTTCTGGTTCCGTTAGGGTAAAGCTGCTCACAGGTAACCTCAGAAAAAGGAGAAAGGATATGAACTTTTTACAATCCATGAGAAAGCCGGTTGCCGCTCTTGTAATCCTGGCCATCGCCTTCAGCATAAGCTGGGCACCGGCGCACGCGGCCATGGTAAGTACAGATGAAATCCTCAAGCAGAACCAACGAGATTGTGATCGTGAGCGCCTCCACATGCTCCTCGATCGTTCGGAAGTGCGTGTCCAGTTAGAGGCGTGGGGAGTAAATAGTGAGGAAGCAAAGGCACGGATCGATAGCCTTACCGACCAGGAAATTGCTGAAATCGCCGCGCAACTCGAACAGATGCCCGCAGGCGGCAGCGCCCTCGGTACCCTCGTGGGTGCAGCGCTGATTGTGTTTATCGTCTTGCTGATAACAGACATTCTGGGTGTTACCGACGTATTTTCGTTTGTAAAGAAAGGGAAATAGGAAATGCCCGTCCCCGCAATCAGCTGCGGTAAGACGGGCGCTATCTTTCTTGTCCTGTTTGTGACATTAGCGCTCGGGTGTGCTCATCTCAGCCTTGAGCAGTATTGCTTTTCGGTATCAGGGCTTCCGAGGAGCATGGAAATACCTGGGGTGCCTTTTTACTCTCAGCAAGACCATTTATGCGGACCTGCGGCCATGGCTATGCTGCTGCAATGGAGCGGGGAAAATTTCAGCCCTCGGGATATCGTTTCCGAGATATTCACACCGTCACGACAGGGGAGCCTGCAGTCCGATCTTATAGCCGCCGCTCGTCGCCACAAGCGACTCGCCTATCCTTTACAAGGCCTCGAGCCCATGCTTACAGAGCTCGCAGCCGGCCACCCGGTTATTGTGCTCCAAAACCTCGGGCTCCGATGGTTCCCCCGATGGCATTACTCGGTGTCCACAGGATATGACATGGCAGAGGATGTCATTATCCTCCATTCAGGGGAAGAGGCGGGACGGCATATGGATTGGACCCTTTTCGTGCGGACCTGGAGACGCGCCGACTATTGGGGCCTCGTGGTCCTGCCCACTGGTCAGATACCGGCGAGTGCTGATGAACATTCCTATTTGAAGGCAGCTCTGGGCATAGAGCAGGCCGAACAATGGGAGGCGGCAGCCAGAGCATATAGTGCCGCCCTAGACAGGTGGCAGTCCAGCCTCGGCGCACTTATGGGGCTCGGCAACTGCCGCTACCGCATGGGAGATCTTTTCGGAGCGGAACAGGCGTTTAGACATGCGGCAAAAGACAATCCAGACAGCGGTGCGGCATTCAACAACCTTGCACATGTGCTCGCCGAGCATGGCCGATACGCTGAGGCGCTTGAGATGGCCGGCCGTGCGGTAGCAATTGGAGGAACGAGGAAACACCTCTACCTCCAAACACTACAAGAAATACAGGCTGTGGAGCAGTCCGGTTCAGACTGATGAAGGTGATCATTTAACGGTTCACATGGTGAACCCCATAGATAGTTAACAGGGAATGTAGAGAGTGCCTATCGTGAAACGAGAAAAAAAGCTCTTGATTCTCTTGACCGTCACTGTGCTCATTGTTTTTGGTGCGGCAATAGCGCTCTTTCAGCCCAAGTTGCTGTCTCCACTATACCTCCTTCTCATTTGCATAATCGCTATCCTGGGGGCTTGGCTGCTCTCTGTTAAACTGCTCCCGCCCGCATCTTCCCTTCTCTCCTTTTCAAGATCCCGCCAGTGGCCTCAAAGGACTGCCGACCCGGACAAGCTGGTGGACCGCATCGTATCAGAGGTTGAGTCGTTCATCGCTGATATTGGTGAAAGCAGAGGCGCCGTCAGCGATCCAGACATACGCCAAGAACTGCACCGACGTCTCGGCTCTTTGTTAGAAAAAGACACCAGGCCTCAAATAGGCATTCAAACCCAGGAAGTCACCGTGCTGCTCTCTGATCTGCGGGGCTTCAGCCTGATCGCCGAAAGTTACTCCCCACTCGAGGTCGTGGACATGCTGAACCGATATCTCAAGCAGATGTACGCAATCATCTACCGCCACGGGGGAACGGTGGATAAGTTCATGGGCGACTCCATTATGGCCCTGTTCGGTGCTCCCGTAAAGAGACGGAATCCGGTTGCGCAGGCCGTTCGGTGCGCCATTGAGATGCAGATCGCCATGGACTCCTTTAACAAGGAGAATCAAAGCCTGGGTCTCCCTACGCTCTATATGGGGATCGGGATCAACACAGGAGAGGCGGTGGCAGGAAAAATCGGCTCCGATCTCCACAGCGAGTACACCGTCATCGGTGAGGAGGTGAACCTGGCCTCCCGTATCGAGGCTTACACGCTTCGAGGTCAAATCCTCATTAGTCATGAGACGTACTCCCGGGTAAAGGAGCTCGTTTATGTTGCGGATCCGATTCAGGTCTCCTTCAAAGGCAGGCGAGAACCAGTTCCCCTGTATGAGCTTCTTGAAATGGGAGATCCTTACAATCTCAAGGTGCCGGGCCGCGAGGCTCGGCGAAGCTTGCGCGTAGACGTGAACATTCCCTTTACCTTTCAGATTTGCGAGGGGAAAGTAGTCTATT